>Ga0183096_1000163_pt1 | contig 131972 bp, 119 predicted proteins | sample Biomet5_FD_127791 | JGI IMG/M metagenome (GOLD analysis project Ga0183096, IMG submission 127791) | Microbial communities from bioreactor (seeded with sewage sludge) at LBNL, California, USA - Biofuel metagenome 5 (version 2) (version 3) | ecosystem: Engineered > Bioreactor > Anaerobic >...
TGCGCCCCTCAGCTGCTTTTCCTCCAAACCCGCAAATGCCCTGAAATCAAGGGCTTTCAAGCTTATTTTCCTTCTACTCTTGACATCAATACCACCGTCTCGACGTGCGCCGCCCCCGGAAACATATCAACCGCGCATGCCTTAATAACTTTATATCCGCTCGCGTCAAGAACTGCAAGGTCCCTCGCCAGGCTCGTCGGCTTGCACGAAACGTAAATCATCTGCGGCACGCCATAAGAAATGATTTTGGTCAGTGTTTTGGGATGAATTCCTTCTCTCGGCGGGTCAAGAACGATCATATCGGGCTGCTCATCAAACGTCTCCAGAACTTTCCGGACGTCTCCGGTCAGAAAGGTACAGTTGGAAAGGCCGTTCATAGCGGCGTTTACGCGGGCCGCAGCCGCAGCTTCTTCCACGATTTCGATCCCGATCACTCTGGCAGCGACAGGCGCAAGGATCTGGGCGATCGTGCCGGTACCGCAGTACAGGTCAAATATCACCTTGTCGCGCGTATCGCCTGTGTATTCACGGATTTTGTCGTAAAGGACTTCGGCGCCGTGCGAATTCGTCTGAAAAAAGGAAAAAGGCGTGATCCGGAAATTCAGACCCAGCAGGTTTTCCTGAAACAAATCTTTCCCGTACAGGACCTTCGTGCCTTCATCGCGGATATCATCGGACGGACTGTTATTGTATGTATGGAGGATTCCGGTGATCTCACCGTCCAGTTCCAGTTCAAACAGTCTGGAAACCCATGTGACGTCATCACTGTCTTCTTCCGTCGTTGTAACGAGATCGATCAGGATATCGCCGCTCATGCTGCCTTTGCGAATCAGAAGATGCCGGAGATATCCGGTATGCTTCATCCGATGGTAATACGGCAGGCCCGCGGTTTTGAAGTAATCGAGCGTACAGGCCAGGATCTTTCGGTAATCGCTGTCTACGATGCGGCACTTTGTGACCGGAACAATATCGTGAAATGAATTCCGGCGGTGCAGGCCAAGCGACAGCGGACCGTCCTTGTATTCATCACCGAATGTAAATTCCATCTTGTTCCGGTATCCGTCCTTCTGCGGACTCGGCAGGATTCCTTCGAATTCATAGGATTCTTCTTGATTTTCCTGCGACGTCGGTGAAACGGCTCGGTCAAGGAGCTCTTTTACCTGTTCTTCCTTAAGTGAGAGCTGTGCGTCATAAGGAAGGTTTCGATAACAGCAGCCGCCGCAGTCTTCAAAATGCGGACAATCGGGAGTTACTTCGTCTTCTGCTTTCTGTATGACAGAAAGCAGCCGCCCTTCCCGTTTCTCGTTCCGGAGCTTCGTCACGGCAAATTGCACCTTCTGGCCGCGGATCGCGCCTTTGACGGAAACGCGGACGCCTTCCGCAGGTACGATTCCCGTGCATGGGTAAATTGTCTTGATAACGGTGCCTTCCAGAATATCTCTCTTCTTCATGATTCGGTTTCCTTATTTTGTTTGTCAGATACCTGATATACGCAGAAACACCGCAAATTTCTTTGCGGTGTCCCGAATTTCATAACACTCAACCGAAGAATTCTATTCTTCGTCTCCCTCGTCAAAAAAGTCATCGTCAAAATCGTCTTCAAAATCGTCATCAAAATCTTCCAGATAATCCGGTGTCAGATAACGATAAATTCCATATGCGATCGCCGCTCCGATGGCTATAAAGCAGATAACCCAGATAAAGCGCGGAACCGGGCATTTCTTACTCTCTTCTTCTTTGTCTTTCTTATTCAACAAATCGTTTATCTTACTCGCAGCCTTCAGTTCATTCCACTTATCCTCGAGCTCTGCCCACTTATCCTCCAGTTTATTCATATAGACACGTCCTTTCTGCTATATAAGAATGGTGATTCTTTTGTTTATTATACCACGCGGAATCCATTATGACTACTTTTTTTCGGGATTTCACGATTCGATTTTCTGCAGTTTTGCAAAGGCGGCAAACATCTTCTTGGTGCCGGCCTTCTGAAAATCCACGGTCACTTCGTAGTCGCGTCCCATATCATTGATTCCCGTTACCGTCCCTTCGCCGAATTTCATGTGGCGGACCCGGTCTCCGATATCATACGGCAGCTGCGTTCCCTTCAGCGTCTTCGGTGCTTCCTGCCTGTAAGGACTGCTGTACTGGCTTGTGTACGGTTTTCGGCGGAACTCCTGTACCGACTGGCGCTGCTCTTTCTTCGGGAAGCTTATTGTTTCCTTCTCCTGCTCTGTAAAAGTCCTTGGTCCCGCCAGATATTTTCCCGATATTTCTTTGATGAACCGTGAAACTGCATTATACTGAAGCTGTCCGTGAAGAACACGGCTTCTTGCCGAAGTCATCGTAAGATGCTGCTTCGCGCGCGTGATCCCAACGTAGCAGAGACGCCGTTCCTCCTCAAGCTCTGCAGGATCATCCGAAGAAATGGACATATAGCCCGGAAACATTCCTTCTTCCATGCCGCTCATGTAGACATACGGAAATTCCAGCCCCTTGGCACTGTGAAGTGTCATCAGCGCCACATAATCCTGGCTTTCGTCAAGCGTGTCGATATCAGCCACAAGCGCAACTTCCTCGAGGAAGCCCTGAAGTGTCGCGCTGCCGTCTTCTGCTTCCATTTCATAGGAAACGGCTTTCGAACGAAGCTCTTCAATATTATCGATCCTGGCCTGTGCTTCTTCCGTCGCTTCAGCCTCCAGCTCCTTGATATATCCTGTCTTGTCAATAATCCGTGAAAGAAGCTCTGACACGGAAAGTCCGGTGCTTTCCGCCTTCAGCGTATCGATACACGAGACGAACTCATTGATTTTCGAAAGGCCGCGTCCGACTCCCGATATATCCGACGCTTCCCGCATTGCCTCATAAAAGCGGATATCATGATCCGCTGCGTACGCCTGAATGCGTGATACCGTCGTCTGTCCGATCCCCCGCTTCGGTACATTGATGATTCTCAGTACGGCAAGATCGTCGGAACCGTTATCCACCGTCTTAAGATATGCCAGCAGATCCTTGACTTCTTTTCTTGAATAAAAATTGATGCCGCCGATAATTTTGTATGGAATATTCGCGCCTATGAATTTCTCTTCAAAAAGCCGTGACTGCGCATTTGTACGGTACAGAATGGCATTGTCGTTATAGCAGCAGTCATGGCATCCGACGTTTCTCGCTATGTCACCGACAATATACTCTGCCTCCTGATAAGCATCACCGAATTCCCTGTAAACGACAGGCTCGCCCGTTCCGTTGTCCGTCCATAAGGTTTTCGGCTTCCGGCCTTTATTGTTTCGTATCACTTCATTTGCGGCGCCTAGAATCATCTCCGTCGATCTGTAATTCTGCTCCAGCTTGATCGTCTTCGCGCCCTTGTATTCTTTTTCAAAGTTCAGTATATTGCGGATATTTGCGCCGCGGAAACGATAGATCGACTGATCGTCATCGCCGACGACACAAAGGTTCCTGTACTTTCCGGCCAGAAGGCTTATCAGTCTGAACTGCACCGTATTCGTATCCTGATATTCATCGACCATAATATACCGAAACCGCTCCTGATACTGTTCCAGGATCTGCGGGCACTTCTCGAAAAGACGGACCGTCTGCAGAAGCAGATCATCAAAATCAAGCGCATTGTTCTTCTTCAGTTCGTCCTCATACGTCCGGTAAACACGGGCGATCATTTCCTGTATCATATCGCCTTCGCTGTTCTTCCTGTACGTATCGGGGCTTATCATTTCATCCTTTGCCTTTGAAATACTCGAGAGAAATCTTCGCTCCGGAAAAGACTTTGTATCAATATCAAGTCTGTGAAGGACCTGCTTCATCAGATTCTTCTGATCATCGCTGTCATAGATCGTAAACGACGTCGTGTATCCGAGCTCTTCAATATAACGGCGCAGAATCCTGACACATAAGGAATGGAACGTGCTGACCCAGACTGCTGCCGCTTTCGCGCCCGCTATCTTGTCGACACGTTCTCTCATTTCGCCTGCTGCCTTGTTAGTAAACGTAATCGCCAGTATATTCCACGGTTCGACATTCTTTTCACTGATCAGATAAGCGATCCTGTATGTCAGTACCCGTGTCTTCCCGGAACCAGCTCCTGCAAGAATGAGCAGCGGCCCTTCCGTATGAAAAACCGCCTCTGCCTGTTCCTTGTTAAGTGTGTCAGCAATCCCCATTTCGAACTCCCCTTCATTTTGACCTTGTGCACTTTATTATAAATTACCAGCCTTGTATTGTCCATGAATTCCGCTCATGTTTTTTCAATCTTGCCATCTGGTATTTAATACTATATAATAAGTCAAGAGGTGAAAAACATGAAATCTGAAAACGACGATATCTTGAAAAACATACTGGATAATATATCAAATATCCATGCCATTGATTCCGGAGATATTCCTTCGATCGATCTGTACATGGATCAGGTTACAACGTTCATGGACGCGCAGCTTGCCGACTCAAGACGCCGCCCGGAAGATAAGATCCTCACCAAAACAATGATCAACAATTACGCGAAGAACGATCTTCTTCCGCCGCCGTACCGCAAGAAGTATTCCAAGGATCATATCCTGCTGCTGATTTTTATTTATTATTTTAAAAATGTTCTGACCATCAAAGATATACGGAACCTTCTGAAGCCGCTCAGTACGGCTTATTTCGGAAAGCCTTCCGAAGACATCAGCATCGAGAAAGTATACAATACCATTTTTCACTTTGAAGACGATGAGATCCAAAACCTGCGGGAAGATATCGAGAAGAAGTTCAGCACCGCGGCGGATACCGTTGAAGACAGCGGCGACAACAAGGATTTCATGCAGATGTTTACATTCATCTGCATGCTGAGCTATGACGTCTACGTAAGGAAACAGATCATCGAATCTCTTCTCGATTCCATGGCCGGCGAAATGGAACCTCATGAAGAAAAGACAAAATCTTCGCATACAAAACAGTAACGCCGTCCGTCACGAATACAAATAAGCGGATAAGATGTACCGTCAGGTCATCTTATCCGCTTTCCTGTCCCTCCTCGCCCTTTGATCAGGGATTCTTGTCCTTCATACGGGCAAAGACCATATCGTATCCGTCATTCCCGTAATTCAGGGAACGGTTTACCCGGCTTATGGTTGCCGTGGAAGCGCCTGTCTTCTCCGCAATATCAAGATACGTCTTCTCATCCCGCAGCATCTTCGCTACCTCAAATCGCTGCGAAAGACTCAGCAGTTCATTGACCGTACAGATGTCCTCAAAGAATTTGTAGCACTCTTCCCGATCCTTCAAGCATAATACCGCGTCAAACAAAAAATTTACCGCGTCAGTTCTGATATTCTTGCTCATGTTGATCCCTCCCGGAATACAAAATGAAGATATACCTGCATATTAGCACATTAAACCGATGAAGTCCAGTGTCAGCTTCGTTTATCACTGCCGCGCCCCAAAATCTTTCTTCCAAATCCTGCGCAGCTCGTCTGCCGGGATCTGTCCCGGTGCCGACGATATGCCGCCTGCCGTCGCAAAGCACATGGCAGCGCCTAAGCCGGGTGCTTCCACTCTCGTTCTCTTTCCGAATTCACCCATTGAAATAACGATATACGGCCGGTGAGCTTCCCTCATCCGGTACCGGGCTGCCGCTTCAAAAACAATGTCCGCATCTTCTGCCGAATGCGGCATGACGGCCATCTTCACGATATCCGCTCCCGCCTTTTCCATCGTCTCCAGCACTTTCAGGATTTCTTCCGGGCGCGGCGTACCGCTGAAATCATGGCAGGAGCCTATAACCGGAATATTTCGCTCATGCGCGGCAGAAATGATCTGCGCCGCTGCCTTTTGCTTCGATATGATCTCAACGTCGACGGCATCCGGACTTTCCTCTTTACAGAGTCTTTCATAAAAATCGCAGTATTCGCCCTCACTCATCCTGCAATTTCCGCCCTCAGCCGCTGTACGCATCGTACAAAGCACCGGTATGTTTCCTGCTTTCTCCCGGATCACACTAAAAATACCGGAAATATCAGCTTCCTGCACCTTCTCTTCCAACGAATCCATGCGCCATTCAATCAGATCAGGCGCAGCTTTCGTTACTTCCCGCATGCGCTCCGCAAGTACCTCCCGGTTCTTCCCGGCAAGCGGTATGCAGATTTTCACGGTCCCGTCTCCCAGCACCGTATTCCCGATATGCACCATATTATACCTCCTTTAAATCAAAGAAGAGCCGCATTGCTGCGGCTCCTCTCCGTGAGTAGAAGGAATGAGACAAATCCAAATATTATCTTCAGCGCATGCTGTTGACATACGAAGAAACCAGTTCACGTGCATCCTCTGAAATATAAAAGCACTGTTCGCCGGAGGAGTTATCTTCCTGGATGATGCCGGCATCCTTCAGGATCTCGAGCTGTGCCAGAACTTCCTGATACCTGCGGTCTTTTCTGTCCTGAACTTCATCCCAGCTGATAATACTGCCCATGCCGAACTCCTTTCCCCGTTTCCGTCCTCTCTGCGGCGGAACGGTATCGAAATCGTATCTGCTGTTGTTTTAGCCATCTGTATAGAAGATACGGATTCGTTGAAAAAAGTTCAGTATTTTTTGTAATTTTGGATTATTAACAGCAAAATCTTTTCTTACAAGTTATCACATCTGTATCTTTTTTACAAGAATTTCTGTCAGTTCTCGTTGACTTTAGAGAATTATTATGATATTCTGTATCCATGCTATCAATTGTGGTAGCGTCGATAATTTATCATATCTATGGAGGTATCATCAATGAGTACAGGTACAGTTAAGTGGTTCAACAACCAAAAGGGTTACGGATTCATCTCTGATGAGTCAGGTCATGATGTATTCGTACATTACTCAGGACTTAACATGGAAGGGTTCAAGTCTCTCGAGGAAGGTCAGAAAGTCGAATTCGATGTTATCGAAGGCGAGAAGGGACCTCAGGCAACGAACGTAACGAAATTATAATCCATAATGTTGTTGACAATGTGCCTTTTATAATAACAATTAATGATTATTATGAAATACGCAGTTTTGTTTAACATTTGAATTATGAAGACCATCACAGGCTGTCTCACTTTGGGACAGCCTGTTTTGTATGGTTATACGGAAAAAGTATCGAGGTGCGGGAAGGGACCGGAGGATGACTGACTCGCTTGCTTCTGGTATTTCCGCACGAGGCAAGCGTGTCAGGAAGAGACTGCTCCCCGCCGCATGGCCCGAACAATCCACCGATAACAGATTCCTCCGCTTATTTCATCCTGTTAAGCTGATAAGCCTCTTCCGCCGTCCAGATCTTGATCCTGTTCTTTGCCAGAACCTCTTCTGCCTTTACGGGATCGTCGATCTTCATCACCGCGGACGCATCCTCGCCGTTGGCAAACGCATACATATATTCCACATTTACTTCATCGTCCGACAGCATTTTCATAACTTTGCAGAGTGAGCCGGTCGCGTGTGCGACGCGGACAGCGATCACTTCGGTCAGACTGGCTGTAAGTCCCTGCTCACGAAGTACGGAACGTCCTTTTTCCGGATCTGACACGATCATGCGAAGGATCCCGTAGTCTTTCGTATCAGCAAGACTTAAGGCAATAATATCGATGTCGTTTCTTCCAAGTATTTCCAGCGCCTCACACATGCTTCCATTTCTGTTTTCCAGAAAAACTGACAATTGCTTGATAAGCATCATTAAGCCCTCCTTTTACACAAGTTTACGGTTGTCGATCACGCGGACCGCCTTGCCCTCGCTGCGTTCGATCGTCTTCGGTTCAACGAGCTTTACGACTGCGCTGATTCCGAGTGTCTGCTTCAATTCTCCGCCGATTCTTGCCTTCAGATCATCCATCATGCGGACTTCATCCGAGAAGAAACGCTCTTCCACTTCGACCATGACCGTCAGGACATCCATATTGTCTTTGCGGTCTACGATCATCTGGTAATGCGGCAGAACGCCGCCGCCCATCTGGAGCAGAGTCGCTTCGACCTGCGTCGGGAACACGTTGACGCCGCGGATGACCTTCATGTCATCGGTACGGCCTTTGAATTTCGAAATTCTCGGCAGTGTCCTGCCGCACTCGCACTGGCCGTAGCTGATGCTCGTCAGATCTTTTGTGCGGTACCGGAGGAGCGGCATCGCTTCTTTGTCAAGCGTCGTAAAGACCAGTTCGCCGACCTTACCCTCGCCGGCTGGTTGAAACGTCGCGGGATCCAGTATTTCCGGGATAAAATGATCCTGATGGATATGGAGTCCTTTATGGTACTGGCAGTCCTGGGCGACACCTGGTCCCATTACCTCACAGAGGCCATATATATCATAACATTCGATATGCAGAATATCCTGGATCTGTTTGCGCATTTCCTCCGTCCAGGGCTCTGCGCCGTGGATTCCGACACGCAGCTTCATGGCGTCGACCTTTCCGGCATCCCGTATCGATTCGGCGAGATGCAGGGCATACGACGGCGTACATGCGATCGCGGTAGCTCCGAGATCTTCCATGCACATGATCTGGCGTCTCGTATTGCCTGCCGACATCGGAACCGCCATGGCTCCGAGTGTCTGCGCGCCGAAATCAATGCCCATGCCGCCCGTGAAAAGGCCATATCCATAGCACGTGTGAATAACATCATCTTTCGTAAGACCCGCCATCGTCATGCAGCGTGCCACGCACTCCCCCCACAGATCTACGTCGTTCTGTGTGTACGAAGAGATCGTCAGCTTGCCGGTCGTTCCGGATGTACCCTGAATACGGGCTACGTCACTTTTGGGGACGGCCAGAAGACCGAATGGATAATTTTCCCGAAGCTCGTCCTTCGTCGTAAAAGGGATTTTGGAAATATCTTCGATACCACGGATATCTCCGGGCTCAATCCCGGCTTCTTTCAGCTTTTTGTTGTAAAAATGAGAATTCTCGTAGACTCTTTTTACAAGCCTTACAAGCTTCTCGCTTTGCATGGAAAGCGCCTCATCGCGGCTCATGCATTCCATCTTCGGATCGCGGATCAATTCTTTTCTCATGATAAATGCCTTTCTTTGCACAGTTATTCTTTATTTGACACGACATCCTGCTTCAAATGCCTGTTTGTTGATGTCTACTGTCTTAGGCGGAACCGTGTTTTCAATGACGCGGTACCAGTCTTCCTTCGAGAAATCCATATGCTGCGATGCCATTCCCAGCACGATCAGGTTAAAAACACGTGGATTACCAAGCTTCTTCGCTTCGCCCATCGCATCAACAACATACGTTTTGTATTTCTTCGAAAGATCTTCCAGAATATGCTCCGGATACGAAGCTGCCCCGATCACGACCGGCATCGGATCGATCCTCTGGTCATTCGCGATCAGAACACCGTCTTTCTTAAGAAAATGAGCGTACCGCAGTGCCTCAAGACGTTCGAAGGCAATCAGTACGTCGGCACATCCTTCTTCCACGATCGGTTCCTGCACCTTGTCGCCGTAACGGACAAACGTCACGACGCTTCCGCCGCGCTGTGCCATTCCGTGGACTTCCGAAAGCTTGACGTCATATCCGCCGTTAATGGCCAGACCGCCGAGGATGCGGCTTGTCAGCAGTGTTCCCTGTCCGCCTACGCCAACAATCATGATATTCTTACTGCTCATCTGACACACCCGCTTTCTCGATCGCGTCAAACTTGCAAAGCTGGACGCATAGATTACATCCTGTACACATCGTATCATCGATTGCTATCGTACCGTCCGGCTGCTTTGTGATCGCGGGACAGCCCGGTTTCAGACACATGCCGCATTTCCTGCACTTCTCGGGATGAGGCGTACAGTGCGGTTTCCTGCCTTTTGTAAGCAGCACGCACGGCGATTTTGAAATAATGACAGAAAGCTCCTCGCGCTGTGTTTCTTCTTTGACGGTCTTCTCGAGCTTTGCAATATCGAAAGCATCCACGACGCGGACATTCGGCACGCCGAGTGCTTTGCAGAACAATTCCAGATCAAGCGCGGGAGCAGGTTCCTTCTGCAGGGTAAAGCCGGTCGCCGCGTGATCCTGATGACCTGTCATGGCCGTTGTAGAGTTGTCGAGTATCATTACTGTCCCTGTTGCTTTGTTATAAACCATATTCAGCAGAGAGTTGATGCCTGTATGCAGGAATGTGGAATCCCCGATGACCGCGACCCAGTTCTTGATATATTCCCTGCCGCGTGCTTTTTCCATACCATGAAGGCTGCTGATGCTGGCGCCCATGCAGATCGTCGTGTCGACGACGCCAAGCGGCGGCACGGCTCCGAGCGTATAACATCCGATATCGCCTGCCGCATGGATCCCAAGCTTCTTAAGCACGTAAAACGTACTTCTGTGCGGGCAGCCGGGGCAGAGGATCGGCGGGCGCCCGGGGACCTTCGCGGGCTCGTTCGCAGAAAGCTTCTCGCCCGCGATCTTTTCCCGAAGCATGTTTGCGCTGTATTCCCCCTGAACGGTAAGAATTTCCTTGCCTGTGCAGGGAATACCCCAGGATTTGATCTGTTCTTCGAAAACAGGTTCCAGCTCTTCTACGATATAAAGCTTGTCGACGCGTGATGCAAAATCCGCAATCAGCTTCTTCGGAAGCGGATTTACCATGCCAAGCTTCAGAACACTCGCTTCCGGCAAAGCTTCTTTCACATAGAGGTACGGAATTCCGCTCGTGATGACGCCGATCTTCGTGTCATTCATCTCGATGCGGTTGATATCCATTGTATTGGCCGCCTCAGCCAGCTCATTGTTTCGTTTCTCGACTTCAATATGGCGCCCCTTGGCGTTGCCGGGCATCATGACCGTCTTGGCCGCATTACGCTCATACGGCACGGCTTCTTTTTCAATACGTTCGCCCAGCGTGACTTTCCCCTGGGAATGCGCGAGGCGTGTTGTAGTGCGCAGAATCACAGGACGGTCAAATTTCTCGCTGATATCCAGTGCTTTTGCCACAAAATCCTTCGCTTCCTGACTGTCGGAGGGTTCCAGCACCGGAACACCCGTTACACGGGCCATTCTTCTCGTATCCTGCTCATTCTGTGAACTGTACAGACCAGGGTCGTCCGCGACGACCAGCATAAGGCCGCCCGTTACGCCCATATATGACACGGTATTGAGCGGATCAAATCCGACATTGAGTCCGACATGCTTCATGCATGCCATTGCTCTCACGCCCGCGACGGATGCACCGATCGCCACCTCGACCGCGACTTTCTCATTCGGTGCCCACTCCGCATAAACATCATCCTTGTACTGCACCAGGTTTTCACTGATTTCCGTGCTCGGCGTGCCGGGATAAGCCGACGAAACCTTGACGCCTGCTTCATAAGCACCGCGGGCGATCGCTTCATTGCCAAGCATGACTGCCTGTTTACCCATGATAAAAATCTCCTTTGTTCTTTATTCTTGAATGTGCCGCTAAAAAAAAGTATATCACACTTCTTTGACGAATTAAAGCGCTAAATCAAACAAGGAAAGCTGATTTGACTCCGGCAGGCCGTTTAAAATGCCGAGCTCTGCCATCTTCTCGATTACCGTACGCGGCACCTTGCTGCGTGTGCGAAGGTCGTCAAGCGACAGGAACTTCCCGCGGGAAGCTGCTTCCGCCAAAGCTTCGGCCGCTTTTTCGCCCATTCCTTCAATACTGGAAAGCGAGGGCATGATCTTTCCGTCCACGATCAGAAATTTCTTCGGATCAGCCTTGTAAATATCGAGCGGTTCAAATTCAAATCCTCTCGCGTACATTTCCTCGACGATGCGCATATCTTTTATCATATCGTCTTCATGCTGCGTGTGCTGCGATTCTCCTGCCAGACGTTCGAAGTTCTGCGCCAGAACATTCCTGCCGCGGCACATAACTTCATACGAGAATGCGGAGGAGCGGATCGCGAAATATGCCGCGTAATACGCAAGCGGATAATTGATCTTAAAGTATGCGATCCTGTATGCCATCGTAACGTAGGCGACGGCATGGGCTCTCGGAAACATGTAGCTGATCTTCTTGCACGAGTCGATATACCAGTCCGGAACATCGTTTTCTTTCATGGCCTCTTCCCAGCCCGGATTCAAACCTTTTCCCTTCCGGACACTTTCCATAATGTCGAAGGCCATGGCGCTGTCGAGTCCTTTCATGATCAGATAGATCATGATGTCGTCACGCGTGCAGATTGCTCCCGAGAGATCGGTCTTTCCGTCCCGGATCAATGTCTGGGCGTTGTCAAGCCACACGTTCGTGCCGTGTGAAAGGCCGGAAATCTTGATCAGATCCGAAAGAGATTTTGGTTTCGTATCCTCGAGCATCTGGATGACAAAATCTGTTCCGAATTCCGGGATTCCAAGGCATCCCAGTTTGCAGCCGTGAATGTCGTCCGGCGTGATTCCAAGTGCGCCGGTGCCTGCAAAAAGGCTTAAAACGCCGGGGTCATCGAGCGGGATCGCTCTGGCGTTGATGCCTGTAAGATCCTCCAGCCTGCGGATCATCGTCGGATCATCATGACCAAGGATATCCAGCTTCAAAAGATTATGATCGATGGAATGATAATCGAAATGCGTCGTGATGATATCCGAATTCATATCATTGGCAGGGTGCTGTACCGGTGTAAACGAATGAATCTCTTCTCCGTGCGGCAGAACGATAATGCCGCCCGGGTGCTGGCCTGTGCTGCGCCGGACGCCCGTGCATTTCTGTACGATCCTGTCGATTTCACAAAGACGTTTATGCTCGCCGCGGTCTTCGTAATAATGCTTTACGTACCCAAACGCCGTCTTGTCGGCCAGTGTCGCGATCGTGCCGGCTTTAAATGTCTGGCCCGTACCGAAAATTTCTTCTGTATACTTATGTGCTTTTGCCTGGTATTCACCGGAAAAGTTCAGATCGATATCCGGCTCTTTGGTGCCTTTGAAACCGAGGAATGTTTCAAATGGAATGTTGAAGCCGTCTTTCTTAAGCTTCCTGCCGCATACCGGACAGATCTTGTCCGGCATATCCCAGCCGCAGCCGCCTGTATACGCTTTTACTTCGTCGGAATCGAAGTCGGAATAATGACAGTCTGGGCAGTAATAATGCGGCGAAAGCGCATTGACTTCCGTAATTCCGGCCATATAAGCGACGAGTGAAGAGCCGACAGAGCCACGGGAACCGACGAGATATCCGTCTTCATTCGATTTGCGTACCAGCTTCTGGGCTATGATATACATAACGGCAAACCCGTTCGTAATGATCGAATGAAGCTCCTTTTCCAGCCTGTCGCTCACCTGCTTCGGCAGCTCTTCCCCGTATATTTCATGTGCTCTCTTATAACAGCTCTCCCGCAGTATTTTATCGGAATCCGGAATGACGGGCGGACATTTGTCCGGCCGGACAGGCGCGATGTCTTCGATCCTGTCACAGATCCTGCCTGGATTCGTAACTACGATTTCTTCTGCTTTCTGCTCGCCGAGATAGGAAAATTCATCGAGCATTTCATCCGTTGTACGCAGATACAAGGGCTCCGGCCTGTCCGTATCTTTAAATCCGTTGCCGGACAAGATGATTCGGCGGCAGATTTCATCTTCCGGATTCAGAAAATGGACATCGCATGTAGCCACTACCATTTTTCCGAGCTCTTCTCCGAGACGTACGATACGCCGGTTGTATTCTTCGAGATCCTTGTCGCTGTTGACGTCACCATACTTCGGATCCGCGATCAGAAAACGATTGTTGGCCAGCGGCTGTATCTCGAGATAATCGTAGAATTCCGCGATCTTCCGAATCTTTTCCGGCGCTCGCTGCGAAAGCATGGCGTCAAACAGCTCGCCTGCCACGCATGCACTCCCGAGTATCAGGCCCTCTCTGTGCCGTATGATCTCACTCTTCGGGAGACGCGGCCGTTTCGAGAAATATTTCAAATGTGACATCGATACGAGCCGGTAAAGATTCTTCCGCCCCTCTTCATTCTGCGCTAGCAGAATGATATGGTAGGAGGGAAGCTTCCGGATCATCTCGGGAGTCATCGTTCCGATGCGGTTGATATCACCGAGCGTTTTGATATTCTGGTCGGAAAGCATGGAAACGAATTTCAGAAAGATCTCTGCCGTACACCCTGCGTCATCCACCGCTCTGTGATGATTCTCCAGGGAAATCCCAAGCTGCTTCGCGACGGCATCCAGCTTATATTTGGAAAGTGTCGGCAAAAGGATCCGCGCCAGAGCTACCGTGTCGAGATACGTAAAGTCAGGCACGATGTCCTGATTTCTGCATGACTGTGACAGAAATCCGACATCGAATCCGGCATTATGCGCCACCAGCACACTGTCCCCGATGAACTCCAGAAAACGCGGCAGTATCTCGTCGATCGTTTCGGCATCCATGACCATTTCATCCGTTATTTTCGTAAGCTGCGTAATGCGGAACGGAATCGGAACCTTCGGGTTTACAAATGCCGAAAACGTATCCGTCTGTCTGCCGCCGCAGATCTTGACGGCACCGATCTCGATGATCTTGTCATGGATCGAATTAAAGCCCGTCGTTTCCAGGTCAAACACGACGAACGAGCCGGACAGCGACTGTCCCTTGTCGTTTACGACGATATCGATCAGATCGTCGACAATGTATCCTTCCATCCCGTACAGGATCTTGAATCCTTCCGGAACCTTGTCCGGATGCTTCGACCGCATCTCGCACAGCGTATGATATGCTTCCGGAAACGCATGGACTACACCGTGGTCTGTGATTGCGACCGCCTTGTGTCCAAAGGCCATTGCTCCCCTTACGATATCATCCGCGGACGATATTCCGTCCATGTCACTCATCTTCGTATGGCAGTGAAGCTCCACGCGCTTGTTCACTGCATGATCATGTCTTCTCACCGAGAAATCATCGATCCGCCGGATCCCCTTGACCGTATTGATCACGAGTTCACCGTCACGCTGATCAACTGCGACTGTCCCTGTCAGTGAAATGAATGCACCCGGTACAAGCGCGTGAGACAGCCCTTCCGGATCTTTTTCGTGAAGATATAATTTAACTGTGATGGAATCTGTAAAATCCGTGATGCCAAAGATAAACAGCGTATCTGCCTCATGAAGCGTGATCGTCTTGATATTCAGGATCTGACCGCGGCAGACAATAACTCCCATTCCTGCTTCGATCTGGCAAAGCGGCAGAAATTCTCCGCTGAAATCACGGCCGAAAAGAAGATCGGGATCATCGGGAACCGCTTCGTCCTTCTTCTTTCCGCTATGCCTGCGGCCGCCCTTCTTCTGCTGTTCCGCTGCGCCCGTATGTTCCAGCGCCTGGTTCAGGACACGCTCTACCTCACCCGCAAGCTTCCGTTCCCTGATCTGCTCCGTCCGGGAAATATCCGCATTCCGGAAGGTCAGTTCGACCGTCACCGGAATCTGGCAGCGCTTGTCGTAGACCGTCCGGATAAAAGAAACGATTTCTTCCGATCTGCCTCTGGCCGCGATCGTATCCTCCAGTTCGATATGGATCTTGTCCCCGTCCGTAAACCAGACATCGGCGGAAGAAAGAATTCGTCCCGATACGGGACTTTTCTGGGAAAGCTCAAAGCGAATGCTGTCACCGTATACCTTCCAGAGATTTTCCGGCGTATACTGGCCTGACAGATGATAATGCTCGATGATATGCACAGAAAGTCCTGCCCGGCTGCATATCTGTTCCGAGATACTTCTTTCAAGGCTGCAGATATCCTTCCTGGCAAAAAGGTTCGAGCTTCTCAGATGTATGTAAAGACAGTCCCTCTCGCTCGTCGTTGTGATCTTTTCAATTTCACACAGAGACGCCAGACTTTCGATCCTGGCATCAAGACGAAGCGTCGGAAAGACTTCCTTAAAGTTGCGCATATCTATTCCTCCCAGTGCAGCAGTTCCTCACGCAGGGTCGATAAAAGTTCGCTTTCCGGAACCTTGCGTATGATTTCCCCTTTCCTGATCAGCAATCCGACACCCTTTCCGCCGGCAATGCCTATATCCGCTTCGCGTGCTTCACCGGGTCCGTTCACCACACAGCCCATGACGGCCACCTTTAGATCAAGCGGAATATCCTGCACCATCGCTTCCACCTGATTTGCCAGGGTGATCAGATCGATCTGCGTCCTGCCGCAAGTCGGACACGATACGACTTCGATACCGCCTTTTCTGAGGCCAAGCGTCTTCAGGATGCGCTTTGCCGTCCGGATTTCTTCCAGCGGATCTCCCGTTAAGGAAACACGGATCGTGTCACCGATCCCTTCATACAGAATGATTCCGAGTCCGACCGAGGATTTGATGCTGCCGGACCAGACTGTCCCGGCTTCCGTTATTCCGACATGGATCGGATAAATACATTGCTTTGCCAGCAGCTCATGGGCACGGACACACATCAGTACATCGGAGGATTTTATGCTTACGACAAGATTGTCATACCCCATGTCCTCGATCATATGGATCTTGTCCATGGCACTTTCGACAAGCCCGGCCGCCGTAACGCCATGGTCGCGCTGGACGATCTGCTTCTCAAGGGAACCGCTGTTTACGCCGATGCGGATCGGAATATTCCGCTCCCTGGCCGCCTTCACAACGTCACGGACGCAATCCGTATTTCCGATATTCCCAGGATTGATGCGGATCTTGTCAGCCCCGTGCCGGATCGCTTCGATTGCAAGCTTATGATCGAAATGAATGTCCGCCACAAGCGGTATCGTAATCTGCTTTTTGATTTCCGTAAGGGCCTCCGCCGCTTCCATCGTCGGCACCGTGCACCGTATGATCTGACATCCTGCCGCCGTCAGCGCATGGATCTGTCTTACAGTGGCTTCGACGTCTTCCGTTCTCGTATTCGTCATAGATTGAATAAGGACGGGGTTTCCCCCGCCCATAAGAACGTTCCCGACTTGTATGACCTTCGTATTCTCTCTTGTCATGAAACGAATCTCCTTATTCATTAAGCGTATCGGTAAATTCTACGGATCAGTCTACCGTGACGACCCATCCTTCCGGTCCCTTGATCTTGCCGAGCTGGATCCCCGTCAAGGTATCATACAGCTTCTGTGAAACCTCTCCGATCTGACCGTTGTTGATCTTCATAACATCATCTTCGTAACGCAGATGGCCGACCGGTGAAATAACTGCTGCCGTACCGCTGCCCCATACTTCTTCAAGAGAACCGTCTCTCGCTGCCGATATAAGCTCATCAACGGAAACAAGACGTTCTTCCACGTCAAGACCCCATGACTTGCAAAGCGCAATGCAGGAATTCCTTGTAACGCCCGGAAGAATGCTGCCGTTCAGCTTCGGTGTTACAACTTTGCCGTTGATCTTGAAGAAAATATTCATCGCGCCGACTTCTTCAATATATTTTCTCTGTACGCCGTCGAGCCAGAGTACCTGTGAATACCCGTCGTTATGAGCCTTCACCTGCGCCGCCATGCTGGCAACATAGTTGCCGCCTGTCTTTGTTTCACCGATACCGCCGCGGACAGCACGTACATACTCATCCTCGATCCAGATCTTGACCGGATTCAGGCCTTCCGGATAATAAGCACCAACCGGTGAAAGAATAATAAAGAATTTATATGTATTCGACGGGCGGACGCCGAGGAACGGATCTGTTGCGATAATAAACGGACGGATATAAAGCGCTGTGCCTTCTCTGTTCGGGATCCATGCCTGGTCGATCCTGACAATCGCCTTCAATGCCTGCAGGAAGTCGGCCGGATCGATTTCCGGGATGCAAAGTCTGCGGTTTGAATTATTGGCACGTTCGATGTTCTTGTCAGGCCGGAAAAGCAGGACCTTTCCGTCCGGGCTGCGGTATGCCTTCAGTCCCTCGAACATCTCCTGTCCGTAATGAAAAACCATGCTGGACGGTTCCAGTGAAACCGGACCGTACGGCTCTATTCTCGGGTCATGCCACCCTTTTCCTTCTGTGTAATCCATCACAAACATATGGTCTGTGAAAATCGTTCCGAATACGAGCGGATTATCCTCCCCTGGTATTTGTTTCGGACTCGTCGTCCTGTTGATCTTGATGTCAAGCATGTTTTCTTCCTCCAATTCCTGACTTAATTGCTGATGTCTCATGAACAAAGACACTGTTTCTATTATTATGATATTTTCCCGTTGTCGTGTCAAGCCGGCATCCGGACAGATTTCATTTTTTTACCGGTCGTTGATGCTGATCGATTCGATCGCAACACTGCCGCCGCGCACGACCTCGATCGAACGGAAAAGGCCCTTCAGCAGCTGGATCAAATCATCGTTCCGTCCCTCAGTGAGACAGCATTCAAGCAGCATGCTGTCCTTGCTGTAATCCTTTACTTTTACCTTAAAGACTTCAGCTATATGAAACAATTCCGTTTTGCCTTCCGGGCTTATGTGATCGATCCGGACAAACATCACCTCTTTCATATGCGTTGAAACAGCCGTAAAATCCAGGACCTTAATGACCTCAACACAACGGTTGAGCTGCTTTTTGATCTGCTCAAACGTATCGTCATCGCTGATCAGTCCGATCGTCATTCTGGAGACGGTCGCGTCCTCCGTCGTTCCGACGGTAAGACTGTGGATATTATAGTTTTTTCCGGAAAAAAGCCCGGAAATCTTGGCGAGCACACCGATTTCGTTTTCGACGTAAAGGGACACCCATCTTTTTCTCATTTCGCTTTTCATCTTTCCGACCCCCTTAGCAGTCCAGAATCATATTGCTGAGTGACTCGCCGCCCCTGACCATCGGCAGCACGCTGTCTTCCTTGTCAATGATAAATTCAATGACCGTCGGGCATTTCGTGTTCTTCCTGGCTTCGGCAAAGGCGCCGTCGATCTCGTCTTCCTTCGTTACGCGGATTCCTTTGGCTTCATAGCTTTCGGCCAGCTTTACGAAATCCGGAATGTACGGCGGACACTTGACTTTCATGTCCTTACACTTCTCCGCGCAGGATTTTCGGGCTCCGAGACATGTACAGGAATACCGTTTTCCATAGAAAAGCTTCTGCCACTGACGGACCATTCCAAGACTGCTGTTGTTGAATACGCAAAGGATAAGCGGCAGTTCCTGTGCAACGGCAGTAGCCATTTCCTGAATATTCATCTGCATGCCGCCGTCGCCGGAAATACAGATGACAGGCGTATCCGGATTTCCGATCTGTGCACCGATGGCGGCCGGGAAGCCGTATCCCATCGTGCCGAGTCCTCCCGATGTGATCAGTTTTCGTTTACTGTCAAGTCTTATATACTGCGTCGTCCACATCTGATGCTGGCCGACATCCGTAACGATGACTGCATCGTCGAAGTCACGGTTGATGGCCTCTATGATCGTCTGTGCCGTCATATGGCCGTGTTCCTGCATGGCAAGAGGATGCTCCTTCTGCCAGATTCCGATCGTGCTGCGCCATGCATCCGTATCACACGATGTCACGAGCTGGAACATCTTGTCGATCGCTTCCCCCGCGTCCGCTACGATCGGCACATGCACGTGGATATTGCGGGAGATGGACGCCGTATCAATGTCGATATGAACGATCTGTGCCTTCGGGGCAAATTCGTACAGCTTCCCCGTTATCCGGTCGTTGAAGCGCGTTCCGATCGAGAAAAGCAGGTCACACTCGCTGACCGCCCGATTTGCCGCGTAACAGCCGTGCATGCCAAGATCTCCGACAAAAAGCTCGTGGTCTGTCGGAATTGCACCGCGTCCCATGATCGTACTTACAACCGGAACCTTCGTCATTTCGACAAGCTTTGTAAATGCTTCGCCTGCATGCGAGATATTAATGCCGCCGCCTGCCAGAAAAAGCGGCCGCTTTGCGCCGGAAAGCATCTTAACGGCCTTCTTGAGCTGCCCGATGTGAACGCCTGTGCTTGGTTTATACCCGCGGATGCTGATTTCCGCCGGATATTCCGGATCTCCCGGCGTTTCCATGACGTCCTTCGGCAGATCGATCACGACCGGCCCCGGTTTTCCGGTACGCGCAATATAAAATGCCTCTTTGATAATCCTGCCGAGATCTTCCCGTTTCCGGACCGTTACGGCATACTTGCATATATTGCGTGTAATGCCGACAATATCGACTTCCTGAAACGCATCGTTGCCCATAAGATGCAGCGGTACCTGACCGGTAAAGCATACGAGCGGAACGCTGTCATAATTCGCCGTAGCGATGCCCGTAACCAGGTTCGTCGCGCCGGGCCCGCTCGTAACGAGACAGACGCCTGTTCTCCCCGTGCTTCGCGCATATCCGTCCGCCGCGTGGATCAGACCTTGTTCATGGCGCGGAACAATGATTTCCGTATGATCCTGCCGGTACAGCTCATCAAAAATATCGATCGCGTAGCCGCCGGGATATCCGAAAATCACTTCGACTCCCTCTTCCTTCATTGCTTTAACGAATAATTTGTTGCCGGATATTTCCTTCATTACACTGCCTCCTCCGACTGAATTTGCTGAATACATAAAAAGCCCTGAGTCTGTTGCGACTCAGGGCGAATATTCATCCGTGGTACCACCTGAATTCAGAGAATCTCTCTGCACTCCGCCGATACGTGAAGCATCGGTGATGCTCCAGTATATCGCTCTTCCTGTAACGTGGAAGAACTACGCCGGAGTTTACTTGAACAGTCTGTCCTGTTCGTTCGATCCGGGGCTCAAAGGCTACTTCCATACCGTCTTCACGAAGATTTGCACCTGCCATCTTCTCTCTGGAGATCCGTCCGGTACGTACTCCTCCTTATCATCGCCGAAAAATTGATTTGGTTTATTATAAACACGCGCCGTACTAATTGTCAAGCACAGGTTTCAGAAATACGGCGGAAGTTTCGTCCGCTATCGTCTCGTTAAGGATCGTCGTTCCGTAAATCGTCTCACGGGCGAGGATCGGATCGTCTGTTATGATACAGTCGACGCCGAGCTTTCTGCATTCCCGCATATCACTCGCGTTGTCAACGGTCCAGACAAGGATCTTCTTGCCGCGCAGATGAACGTTCTCGACACCTTTTTCCGTCACGAACGGCATGTAGACGCTGAAAAAATCCGCGGCGGAAAGATCATAATAATTTCCTACCGTTCCTTCCAGAATATAGCCGCACGGAATATCCGGATCGATATTCTTCACATATACCAGAGAAGCGTAATCGAAAGAGTGAATCACGACCTGGTCTTCCATGCCATAAGATTCGATCAGATCGACCGCTTTTTCCGCCAGCAGCTTCTTGTCCGTCCCTTTGTAATTTTTCAGTTCAATGACCATTTTGACCCTGTCCCTGCAGCATTCCAGGGCTTCCGCCAAAGTCGGCACCTTCGTACCGCTGTATTCGCCGCCCCACTTGTATGCGGCATTCAGCGTTTCCACCTGCTCCAGCGTCATTGCCCCGACGGATTTCTTAACACCGCATGTCCGCCGGCACGTATCGTCATGCATAATAACCGGCACTCCGTCCGAAGTCAGCTGTACATCCATCTCGACAAAATCGGCGCCGTCCATGATCGCTGCCTCAAAAGCAGGGATCGTATTCTCGGGAGCACTCGATGAATCCCCGCGGTGTGCGGTTATCGTAAGCTTCTCACCGAAGAGACTGACTGCCGCAGCGTTATGGTCGACCGCTATGACCGACAAGGTATTGACAAGTACCGTTGTGACAACAAGTCCTGCGGAAATGAACACAACGGCCCGGTTGCGCCAGTGAGACACTTTGACGGTCTGTATCGGAGGCGGCAGCAGAACACCCCTTTCCATACTGCGGCGGAAGTAAATATTTGTAAGGAAAGCAGCGGCGGCAACCGAAACCAGGCTGACCGCAAACGACGCGGCAGCACTGTTGATATACGTCCGCACCGTCAGGTACATACCTTTTTCCGAAGCTGTTCTGTTGAAAATAAAAATGAAAAGATGAACAGCCTGTTCTGCTCCAAAGACCACAGCGGCAAAAACACCGGCTACAATTGCCGAAAAAACGATGAGTCCGGCCAATGTCCCGGCTGCCCGTCTGTGCTGGAGCCGAAAGCTTTCCTTCATCGAATCTGCCGCCGAACGGCCGCCGAATGAATAGGACGCAAACGCAAGCGGCAGCCAGATAATTCCGGCCGCAACAGCTGCCGCCACGGCTGCGGCAATGGAAAAACCGGGCTGACGCAGAACAGAACGGCGCAGAATATTCAGCAGGATCACAGTATAGTCATTTTCACTTCCGAAAAGGAAAAAGGAAAGTCCCGGTATCATGAATACCGTCCAGATAAGAAGAAGCCAGTTCCGCGGTGAAAAAAGCTGGACCGTTCTCCGGAACGCTTCCCACATCAGCCGGTCGAACTTCAGTCTTTCCCTGAACCAGGATACTCCGAAGCAAAGATAAAGACAGTTCAGCTCAAACCCCGTAAAAAAGATGAAAACAAACAGTATGAAAATAAGGACAGTGATCACAAGCGGATACTGCCCTATTGTTTTAAAATTCTGTGAAGCTACATAATACATCCCGGAAAGTTTCAGGGACTTGTTGAACAAGAGCTGGCAGGCAGGAAAAAGGACGATCGTGCCCAGCAGCTTGAACAGGATATCATACAGCAGCAATATCCGCCAGCTGCGCAGCAAAAGCCTGCCGCTCCTCCGTATATTTTCTTTCAAAGGATCATTCTTTCTCTGTTGTTTTCAGGAAAAGCTCATCCAGCTGTTTTCTGTCGACCGTATCCGGTGCACCGGACATCAAGTCCGAAGCATCCTTGACCTTCGGGAATGCAATCACGTCACGGATGCTGTCGACACCCATCATCAGCATCACAAGACGGTCGAGGCCGTAAGCAAGACCTGCGTGCGGCGGAACACCATACCGGAACGCGTCAAGCAGGAATCCGAACCGCTCATTTGCGATCTCGTCGGTAAGTCCGAGTACCTGGAACATCTTCTTCTGAATTTCATTCTGATGGATCCTGACGGAGCCTCCGCCGATCTCCGTTCCGTTCAGCACGATATCATACGCTTTCGCACGGACAGAGCCGGGATCCGTATCGATCCTGTCCCAATCCTCTTCCATCGGCATCGTAAACGGATGATGCATGGCTTTGAACCGGTTCTCTTCGTCCGACCATTCCAGCAGCGGAAATTCCGTGATCCACACGAACCGGAATTCCTTCGGGTCAAGAAGCTCCATCTGACGCGCCAGCTCAATACGAAGAGCTCCGAGCGAATCGAAAACGACCTTCTCCTTCTTGTCTGCCGCGAAAAGCAGCAGGTCTCCCGGCTTTCCGTCCATCGCGGAAACGAGGGAACCGATCTGCTCATCCGAGAAAAATTTTGAAAATGAACACTTTCGCGTTCCGTCTTCCTGGATCGCTATGTAGCAAAGGCCCTTTGCTCCGTAATCCCGGACAAATTCCGTCAGCTTATCGATCTTCTTCCGCGGCATGCTTCCCTGGCCCGAAGCATTGATACCTCGTACGCTGCCGCCCTGTGCGATCGCGTCGTCAAAAACAGCAAAGCCGCTTCCGCGCACAAGTTCCGACACATTCATAAGCTCCATACCGAACCGAAGATCCGGCTTGTCGGACCCAAAGCGGTCCATCGCTTCACGCCACGTCATTTCCTGGATCGGGAGCTGTATCTCAAGGCCCAGGATCTCCCTGAAAACATACTGAAGGAGATGGTTATTGACATCGATCACATCATCCACGTCGACAAACGAAAGCTCCATGTCGATCTGCGTAAATTCAGGCTGACGGTCTGCACGCAGATCCTCGTCACGAAAACATCTTGCGATCTGGAAGTAACGGTCAAAGCCGGCACACATCAGCAGCTGCTTAAACAGCTGCGGCGACTGCGGAAGCGCATAAAATCTGCCGGGGTGGACACGGCTCGGAACGAGATAATCCCTGGCGCCCTCCGGCGTGCTTTTGCAGAGGATCGGTGTTTCAATCTCAAGAAAACCGCTCTGTGTCATGAACTGACGAACGGCCGAAGTAACCTTGCTGCGGACCATCAGGTTCCGCTGCAGATTCGGGCGGCGCAGATCGAGCGAACGGTACTTAAGACGAAGCTCGTCTTTCGTCTTGCAGTCCTCCTCGATCGGGAACGGCGGTGTCTCGGACTCCGCAAGGATCCGCAGATTCGTAACACGGATCTCGATCCTGCCCGTTTCCAGATTCTCGTTCACCGCACCGGAGCGTTCTTCCACCCTTCCTGTCGCAGCAATCACGTATTCGCCGCGGAGATGACCCGCCTTCTCGAAATCATCTGAAGAGACATCGCCCTCTTCAAAAATCAGCTGCAGGATGCCGGAACGGTCCCTCAGATCAATAAAAACAATTCCGCCCTTATTGCGGCATTTCTGCACCCATCCCATGACTGTAACGGTTTCGCCGGTATTCTTCTCCGAAAGCTCCGCACAGCGGTGTGTTCTCTTAAGTCCCTTCATTGATTCAGCCATCATTTCATCCTCCGCATCATCGTTCTATTTAAAAAACTCTCTGATATCCGTATATCCTTCTGAAGCAAGCTGCTCCTTCTGAAATTTTCTGTTCTTCTTCGCGTTCGCGACAAGGACTTGTTTCCCGCTGCCGCGCAGCGCCGCTGCTTCCTCCATTGCCTTCCGCACGTCGGAAGATGCCATGCCCTTTTCCAGAAGAAACGCCGTCTTCTCCTTCTGTTCCGGAATAACAAAGCCGTTCTCAAGGAGAAGCATCACGATCCGTTCAAATCCGATCGAAAAGCCGCAGGCCGGCGTATCCGTACCTGTAAAACGTCCGATCATATGATCGTAACGGCCGCCGCCGCCGACCGAGCCGCCGAATTCGTCCATCGACACCTCGAAGATCGTTCCCGTGTAGTATGACATGCCGCGTACGAGCGTTGGGTCAAAAGCGATCCGGAACGCGCAGCTCTTCAGAACATTGGCAGCATCCATGATATCGATCAGCCATTCTGCAGCACCGCTTTCCAGGTCACTTCCAAGAATCCCGCCAAGCTTCCGGATCCCGTCCGTGTCATCCGAGACTTCCTGAAAAAGTTCCATGTATTCCTGCACGCTCTTATCCGCAAAACCGCTCTCCTTCAGTTCGGATGCAACACCTTCCGCGCCGATCTTATCCATCTTGTCAAGAATGATAAAGACGGTTTCAAACGATTCCTCAGGGAAGCCGCAGTGAGCGGCCATTGCCTTCAAAATCCTTCTGTCGTTGATCCGGATCGTAAAATCATGAAAGCCGAGCCGTCCAAGCAGTGTCGTCGTAGCCTGAATCAGTTCGATCTCCGCCAGGTTTCCCGCTTCGCCGAGTATATCGATGTCACACTGCATAAACTGGCGGAATCTTCCCCTCTGAGGTCTGTCTGCCCGCCATACGCTTCCCATCTGCAGCGCCTTGAACGGCGACGGCAGATCGTTCGCATTATTCGAATAGTACCGTGCAAGCGGAACCGTAAGATCATAGCGAAGACCGCTGTCCGTAAGATCCGCCTCGCCTGATGCCTCGGAAAGCTTAAGCTTCTCGCCTCGTTTCATAATCTTGAAAATCAGCTTCTCATTGTCACCGCCCTGTTTTGAGCAAAGATTTTCAATATGCTCCACACACGGCGTTTCGATCGGAGTGTACCCGAACGTCCCGTATGTCTCCTGGATCAGACGGATCACATAATTCCGGACCTCCATCTCCCGGGGCAGTATATCTTTCATTCCAGTAACCGGATTCTTCTTCAGCGGCATATTTCGTCTCCTTTTCGTTTTATCATTTCATCGACACGGCTGATATACTCACCGACGTCTTTTACATTTTCGATTCGTTCAATCCTGTTCTCTTCCGGTATGCATATCTTCGAGGAGCCGCCGGCACCGACGGCCACGATCGACTGTTTTTCTTCCATAATCAGTATATTGTATATTCCGGCTTTGTCAACCTTCGCATATCCCACATTTTCAAAATTTCCGGCCATATTCTTCTGGCGGTAGAGATAATATGGAAAAAGCTGCATCCCGCGCGCGTAACGCGACGTCATATCGATAATCTCCGCGGTATTCGTGATCTTGTAGGACGCATACTGCGCCCAGTCTGTATTAAGCCTGGCTGCCCGCTTGATCGCGAGGGAATGGACCGTCAGACTGTCGGGTTCAAGTTCTCTGATCTGCCGCATCGTATCTTCTGCGTCATCTTTCGTCTCACCGGGAAGGCCGACGATCACATCCATATTGATATTTGTAAAGCCAAGGTCACGTGCCGTTCGGAACGCATCCACCGTATCCTGCACCGTATGTTTTCTGCCGATGAGATCGAGTGTCTTCTGCTGCATCGTCTGCGGATTGATCGATATCCGGCGGATTCCGTGCGCACGCAGGACTTTCAGCTTATCCGCCGTTATGCTGTCCGGTCTTCCTGCTTCGACTGTAAATTCCAGCAGAGAATCAAGCGAAAAAGACGATTCCAGCTTGCCAAGCAGCCGGTCCGACTGTGACGCAGTCAGCGTCGTCGGTGTCCCGCCTCCGATATAAATCGTCTCCAGCCTGCGGCCGCTCATTTTCGACGATACATAATCAATCTCCTTGAACAGTGCTTCCAGGTATTCGTCGACCCGGGACTGCCAGCGGCTGATCGGATACGATGTGAACGAACAGTACAGACAGCGGGTCGGGCAGAACGGAATTCCGATATAAAGGCTGTATCCCCCGCGGTATGCGATCTTCGACAGGATCTCTTTTTCGCGGCCGGCGATCTCGGTGACAAGTGATATCTTTTCGTCGCTCGTTTCGAATTCGTCACGAAAATAATCATGGATCTCTGCGTCGCTTCGGCCTTCCTCCTTCATGGAAAGAGCAAGCTTGACAGGACGGATCCCCGTAAGCGTCCCCCACGGCGGTTCCTTTCCCGTATCCTCTCGAAGCGCTTCGAACACGCAGCGCTTTATGTAATTCTTGCGGACAAGCCGGTCCCCGCATTCTTTTGCGTCCGGCAGCCAGATCATACGGCTTCGTCCGCTGTTCTGGTCTTCCGGATCATCACAGAATATCAGACGAACAAAATCTCTTTCTCCGGAAGGCAGGATCTCTGTCACAACTTCCATCCCCGGAAAAAACTCTCTTACAAGCGCGTAAAGATCATGGCCGTAATCATATTCCGTAATCTGTATTCTGATCATATATGCCTCCGAACATAGAAAAAGAGCTTCGCACGCGAAACTCTTCTTCCACAAGTAAAATCTTGTTTCTTATCTTACGTATGGATTGAATTTCTTCTCATCCGCGATCGTTGTTTCACTCTCATGACCCGGATAAACGACCGTCTCATCCGGCAGAACAAGCAGCTTATCGTTAAGCGAATCCATCAGATCATCGTAGCTGCCCGTTGCCATGTCCCATCTTCCCACGCTTCCGCGAAACAGGGTGTCTCCGCTGAAAAGCACGTGATGCTCAGGGAAGTAATAACAGCCGCTTCCGGCCGTATGGCCCGGCGTATGGAGAAACGTGATCTTCTCACCGGCAAGGGAAACGATTTCGCCGTCTTTCAGGTAATGGTCCGCTTCCATGGATATCGCATATTCCCGGTAATCCTTTGTCCCGTTCAGGGAAGGATCCAGAAGCATGTCCTTCTCCGCCTCGGAAATATAAATGGGAATATCCTTATAGCTTCCGCGCCAGCCGCGAAGTCCGAGGACATGATCAAAATGACCGTGTGTCAGCAAAACCGCGGTCGGAATCAGCTTCTCTTCCTCGATATATCTGCGCAGATAATCCGGAAAATCGCCGGGATCAATGACCAGCAGCTCGTTTGTCTCTTCGTTTCTTACAAAGTAACAGTTCGTCCCCAGCGGGCCGATCCCAAAACACTCAATCTTCATGCTCCTGTTCCTCCGGCTCTTTATCCAATGGTTCTTTCAATATCGATCACGTCCTGGACCTGCCGCACCTTCTCGATCAGAGACGCCAGTTCTTCCTTGCTGTGCACGTCGAATGACATTTCCAGCGATGCGGTTCCCTTCTTGCTCGTACGAAGACTCATGGATTTCACATCGATCTGGCGTTCCGTGAAAATCTTCGTAATATCGACGATAAGGCCTTTCCTGTTGTTTCCGTAAATCTTAATGTCAGCGTTGAACGATGCTTTTCCGTCTGCCATGACTTCCGCCTGCCACTCAGCCGGTATCAGTCTCGTACGGTCGCTTTCCGACAGATGAATGATATTTTCACAGTCCGTCCTGTGGATGGAAATACCTCTGCCGCGCGTCACAAAGCCGATGATCTCATCCCCGGGAACGGGACTGCAGCACTTCGAAAAACGAACAGCCACATCATGGGCACCTTTGACGACTACACCGCTCGCGGAACGTTCCGCGTGCGCCTTCTCCCTGGCAGCGCCGGCATCGGCCATCACCTGTTCGTCCGTTATATTCTTCTTCTCCGTCTTGCTGTATTCCTCCAGCAGACGGTTTACGACCTGCCCTTCCTTCAGACCGCCGTGTCCGACAGCAGCGAGAACGGCATCCCAGTCCATGAAACCGTATTTCCGTTCTACGGCAGCCATGTACTCCGTTTTCGTAAGGTCGGAAAGCACGACCGATCTTGCTTTACAGTAAGAAGAGAGCAGTTCTCTTCCTTTGATTATATTGTCGTCCTTGAATTCCCGCTTGAACCACTGCGATATCTTATTCTTGGCCTGTGTACTCTTTACAATGGCAAGCCAGTCCCGGCTGGGCCCTTTGGAATTCTGCGACGTCATGATCTGTATCCGGTCGCCGTTCTGTATCTTGTAATCGATCGGCACAAGCTTGCCGTTTACCCGTGCACCGACCATCTTGTTGCCGACTGCGGAATGGATCGCATAAGCAAAATCGACCGGTGTCGAGCCCGCCGGCAGGTTCTTTACATCACCCTGAGGCGTAAAGCAGTATACATTCTCAGAAAAAAGATTCAGATCGCTCTTCAGAAGCTTCAGGAATTCCCGGTTATCCGACATATCACGCTGCCATTCCAGGATCTCGCGAAGCCATGTCAGCTTCTCCTCTTCGCCGCCGGTCGGAGCCACCTGCGTGCTGCCGCCGCTTTCCTTATACTTCCAGTGTGCGGCAATACCGAACTCAGCCGTTCTGTGCATTTCAAAGGTACGGATCTGTACCTCGAAAGGCTGGCCGTTCGGTCCGATCAGTGTCGTATGGAGCGACTGATACATATTCGGCTTCGGCATCGCGATATAATCCTTGAAGCGTCCCGGAACAGGCGTATACATCTCATGGATGACCCCAAGCGCAGCATAGCAGTCCTTGACGGAATCCACAAGAATCCGGATCGCAAAAAGATCATAAATCTCGTCGACCGTCTTGTCCTGATTTACCATCTTCTTGTATATACTGAAAAAGTGCTTCACACGGCCGTAGATTTCGGCCTTGATGCCTTCCTGTTCGATTTGTCTGCTGACATCCCGGATAATATGCTCGATAAAGTCTTCCCGCTCTGTCGCACGCTCATTGATCTGACACACAAGCTCCTGGTACTTCTCCGGCTCCAGATATTTGAGCGACAGATCATCGAGTTCGACCTTGACCTTGGAAATACCGAGACGCTGTGCGATCGGTGCGTAGATATCCAGTGTCTCCCGCGCTTTCTCCAGCTGTTTCTCAGGCGTCATGTACTGCAGTGTTCTCATATTGTGAAGACGATCCGCAAGCTTGATCAGAATAACCCGGATATCCTTGGCCATCGCCAGAAACATCTTGCGTAGATTCTCGGCCTGCATTTCGATCTTATCTGTCGTGTAATTAAGCTGTCCCAGCTTCGTCACGCCGTCGACAAGCAGCGCAACTTCTTCTCCGAAATCTTTTGCAATATCCTCCTCCGTTATGCCGGTATCCTCGACGATATCATGCAGAATGCCTGCAATGATCGTTTCCTTGTCGAGTTCCAGATCGGCAAGGATAATTGCGACCCAGAGCGGATGGATGATATACGGCTCTCCGGATTTGCGCAGCTGCCCCTCGTGAGCCTTCCGCGCATATAAATATGCCTTCCGGATCATTTCAACATTATCGGAAGGGTGATATTTCTGGACACGGTCTGTCAGCCGCTCGAATAAGATCTCCGGAGATTCCGGAACCGATGGAGTTTTCGAATAAGGATCGATAACGTCTTTATTCTCGATTAAAACGTCGTCCATATGCACCCTCCTTTCGTGAAATGTTATATCAGTATACCACTGATTCGGCGATTATTCAAGAATCCGCCTGGCTGCGGCGGCAATTTTGTGGCATTTCAGCGGTAATTACGGATGACCGCCTGCAAAGAACGGGAGCCGCGGTACTCATTGATATCCGGATAATACGTTAAATCAATGAAAATTCCGGATCCGGTTCCGTCCGTAAGACGCGATACGGCATCCCTGCCGTATTTCCCGGTGAGAAATGAAAGCAGCCGCTCTGCATCGCCAAAGCATATGCCTGTCATGGTACTGCCTGATGCATCCTTCAGCACCATTCTCGTTACGTTCCGCTTCTGTCCAAGAACGGTAAGCTTTGTAATTTCCGTTCCAATCTGGCCGAAAAGCGGCTTCTCGTTGTCTTTTCCAAACGGTTCCAGAAGTCTTATTTCCTCGACAAGCTGCTCCGTCACAAAGGAAAAAGGCAGTGCCATATCGATTTTGATTTTTTCTTCCAGATCCGAATCCTGCAGAACGCAGAAACGATTCAGGTCACTGCGCAGCCGGCCGATATTCTTCTCCTCAAGCGAAAGGCCCGCAGCCATTGGGTGACCGCCGAATTTGGTCAGCAGCGGCGCACATTTGGAAAGCTCCTCAAACATGGAATAGGCTTCGATCGACCGGCCGGATCCCTTGACACCCTGTTCGCCCTTCGTCAGAACGATGACCGGCCTGTAATACCTGTCACGCAGTCTCCCTGCGATGATCCCGGCCAGACTTTCATGGCAGGAAGGCAGATAAAGCACGATCACCCGGTCATCCTTCATAGAGGAAGCATCGATCATTCCGACCGCTTCTTCCACTCCGCGTTCCGTCATATCCTTCCGGCTTTTGTTAAGCGCAACAAGATCCCCGGCAAGGATATCCGCTTCCTTTCTGTCCGACGCCAGCAAAAGATCAAGAGCCCGCTTTGCGGTATCAAGACGTCCGCCCGCATTGATGCACGGTCCTATGACAAATCCGATATCGTACGCATTCAGCTTCTTTCCGGCAAGACCGCACATCGAAATAAGCGACTGCATTCCGACATTGTCCGTATGTTCCAGCAACGACAGCCCTGTTTTGGCAAGAATACGGTTTTCACCGGTCAGCGAAACGATATCGCCGATCGTGGCCACCGCGGCATTCTCCAGGAACAGCTTTTCGGCATCTTCCGTGATCCCTGACACCTGCCACAGCGCTGTGATCAGCTTATACGCAATTGCCGCGCCGCAGAGATCCTTGTACGGATACCGGCAGCCCTCCTGATGCGGATCGATCACAGCGTCCGCATCCGGGAGTGAATAGATTCTTCCGTCTTCCGTATCTTCAAACGGCACCTGATGATGATCCGTAACGATCACTGTCATACCGAGACATCTTGCATAGGAGACAGCAGCTCCTGCGGCGATCCCGTTGTCACACGTAATGATCGTATCAATCCCGTCATTCTGTGCTGCCGTGATCATCGATTCATTGATTCCGTATCCGTCCTTCATCCGGTCCGGAATATCCGTATCAGCATCCGCTCCGCACTTCAGAAGACCGCAAAGCAGAATATAAGCGGCGTTTACCCCATCGATATCATAATCGCCGATCACGCGGATCTTTCGGCGGTCCGCTATCTTCGCCCGAAGAAGCGTAACTGCTTTGTCCATTCCCTTCATGAGATACGGATTATACAGCGATGTCACGTCACCGTGCAGATAGCGGTCGATCTCTTCGAAATCGACAAGTCCTCGGTTCCGGAGAAGCCGGGCTGTGATCGGACTGATGCCGAAATGTTCCCCGGTTTTCTTAAAGTCTGCCTTTTTCATTTCTATGACCCAGTTCGCCATACTGCCGCTCCTTCTCCTGCTTCTGAAAAGAAGGAGTTCCGCATCTGCGGAACTCCTTCCAGTCTTTATTTAATCTTTCGCTTTCCCAGCTTTGTCCGCAGATAATACCACGTAGGACCGGACAAGAAGACATCCGAATACGTACCGCTGATAACACCGACGCCGAGCGGCAGCGCAAATTCGCGCAGCTGACTGCCGCCAAGCAGGAACAGCATAAAAATCATGATAAAGGTTGTCAGGTTTGTATAAATACTTCTTGTCATGGTCTGCATAATACTCTTGTTGACAATTTCCTTCAGGTCGTCGCCCTTGTGCATCGTATGCAGATGCTCACGGATACGGTCGAAAATTACGATTGCCGAGTTGATTGAATATCCGATGATCGTCAGCATACAGGCAATAAATGTATTGCCGACTGAAATCCTTGTAACAATATAGCAGGCAAGCACCAGCATAACATCGTGGAACAGGATGATGATCGCACTGGCGCCGAACCGGATATCACTGAACCGGAACCAGATGTAGATCAGGATCAGAATACCGGCAATAATCAGGGCCGTTATGGCATCGGAACGCATTTCTTTGCTGATCGTGGAACTGATATTCTCAGCCGTGATCGAAGCCTGGTCGATGCCGAACGAACTCGCCATCTTCTCATCGAGTGTATTTCTTTCGTCGAGTGTCAGCGTCCGCGTCTTGATAATGATATCAGTGCCGCCGGAGACTTTCTGTACCTGGACATCCGCGTCGCCCGTAACGGTTTCCACAACTGGTATCACCTTCTGATCCAGTTCCGCCAGCGTGTAGTCATGATCCATCGTAACCGTCGTCGCCGTGCCGCCCTTAAATTCAAGGCTGTAATTCAGTGCACCCTTTCCCTGTGATGCAAAAACACCCATAATCACAAGACTCACTACAATACAGGAAACGCCGACAGCAAGGAAAACCTTGAATCTCCCGACAAAATCAAACTGCTTAAGCGCAGGCGTCCTGCCGTAGAATTTCGCGTCGCGGAGGCCGAGCGCATAAAACGCATACATAATTCTCTTCGTAACAAAAAGTGCCGTAAACATGGATAAAACAACACCGAGCGTCAGCGTCTGAGCAAAGCCCTTGACACTTCCTGATCCCTTGCCCCAGAGGACAAAGGCCGTTATCAGGGTCGTAATATTTCCGTCGATGATGGCCGACATGGAATTGTGAAAGCCTTGTTCCAGCGCGACCTGTACACTTCTTCCGGCCGTTATCTCCTCTTTTACACGGGCAAATATAATAACGTTGGCATCGACAGCCATGCCGATCGAAAGAATGATACCTGCAATACCGGGCAATGTAAGCGTTACGTTAAACGCATTTACAAATACCATCACGAGTCCGGTATAAATGATCAGAGCCAGGCTGGCCGCAAAGCCGGGAAGCTTATATGCCACACACATCAGCAGGAAGATAAGAAGAAGACCGATCAGACCTGCCAGTAAGCTGGCCTGGATCGCGTTCTGCCCAAGCTGTGCGCCTACGACGTTGGAACTCAGTTCCTCCAGCTGAAGGGAAAGACCGCCGATACGGATACCGGATGCAAGCTTCTCTGCCTCATCCTGGCTGGACATTCCGTTGATCACGGCTTCTCCGCCGGTAATTGCTTCTTCGACTCTCGGTGCGCTCAGCACCTTGTCATCATAGACGATCGCGATCTGCTTGTTTACGTTGTTTGTAGTTGCTTCGGCAAACTTCTCCTTGCCATCGTCCGTCATCGTAAGTTTCACTACATTCTCGGCGTTTCCAAGATTGTCGTTCTGTGTAGCGGCCTGTGCGTCCTCAACATCCGTTCCTTCGAGGACAACCGCTCCGTTGTTGCGGAGCTCCTCTTCCGTATAGTTCAGTACGTAGCCGCCCGTCGACGAATCATACTGGAACGTTGTGTTGCCGCTCGTATCCGTCGCCGTTATGAAATACAGCGATCCGGGCTTTCCAAGCTCTTCCAGAATCGCATTGGCATCTGTAACACCTGGAATTTCAATACTGATTCGATTCGTGCCCTGCTGATAAACGGAGGCCTCTGTACTGTAAGATTCCACACGTTTCTGCAATTTATAGATCGTGTCAGCCATATCTTCCGTGGAAGGCTCCGCATCACCGGCGACCTGATAAGTAATACTGACACCGCCGGCCAGATCGAGTCCAAGCTTGATATTCTTCGCCGCACCGGTCGATGTGGGTCCGATACCAATAATGGACGTATACAGCAGCATTACGATCACGGCGCATGTTATGACAAGTGTGATAATGCCCCGCTTCTTCTTCATCGTCTTCATGTCTTAATTCTCCTTTTCCTCAGCCAGAGCCGCCCGGATCATAACAGCGCATTCCACTCGTTTGCGTTCCAGCTCACAGCCGATATCGTAGCAGTCATTGATCGTATGGTGCAGATGATATGAATTCGCCATACAGCCGCCGCTGCAATAAAACTTTGCAAAACATTCCCGGCACTTCGGTCTCGTATAAACGCCGCATTCCCGGAACTTATCCGCAATCTCGGGATGTGTGATTCCTTCATCCACATTGCCCATACAGAATGCATCTTCTCCGACGAACTGATGACACGGGTAAAGATCTCCCCACGGCGTCACCGCCAGATATTCCGTCCCGCTTCCGCAGCCTGAAAGCCGCTTTGCGACACACGGCCCCGCGTTCAGATCGATCATAAAATGAAAGAAGTTAAAGCCCCGGCCTTCTCTTTCACGCCGGATCATCTCGGCTGAAAGGCGGTCATATTCCTCAAGGATCGCCGGAACATCCTCTTCCCGGATCGCGTACGGTTCCTTCGGATCCGTTACGACCGGTTCGATCGAGATCTGGCGGAAGCCAAGATCTGCATAATGCAGAATATCCTGCAGAAAATCAAGATTATATCTTGTAAATGTACCTCGTACATAATATTGCTTCGTACCGCGCGTTTCAACAAATTTCTGAAACTTCGGCACAATCATGTCGTAGCTGCCGCGGCCGTTTCGGAAAGGCCGCATCCTGTCATGGACTTCCCTGCGTCCGTCCAGGCTCAGAACGACATTATCCATTTCACGATTTAAAAAATCGCCGATTTCATCATTTAAAAGCACTCCGTTCGTCGTAATGGTAAAGCGGAAATGCTTGTCATGGATCTTCTCCTGCTCACGGCCATATGCTACAAGCTCCTTGACCGTATTCCAGTCGAGCAGCGGCTCCCCTCCGAAGAAATCCACTTCCAGATTCCTGCGGCTTCCGGAATTTGCTATCAGAAAGTCCAGCGCCTTCCTGCCTGTTTCCGTACTCATAAGAGCACGGCGTCCGTGGTATTCCCCCGCTTCTGCAAAGCAATAGCGGCAGGCCAGATTACAATCGTGCGCTACGTGAAGACACATCGCCTTCACGACGGTCTTTCGCGCTTTGACTTCTTCGGCAAAAGATTCATATATATCGCTCGAAAACAGCTGCCCGTCACGAACCAATTCCGTAATCTCATCCAGCAGCTCTTCTGACTCTTCCCGTGGGAAACTTCCTTCAAAATGACGGATCACATCATTTCTAACCGGTTCGGATGATATCTCCCCGATCGTCATGTTCTCGTCGGTCTTCCGGAGATATTCGATCATGTCATAAACAGGATCGTCTACCGTATGAACGGCACCGCTGTTAACGTCAAGAACGATGTTGTATCCGTTGCTTTTATATTGGTGGATCAAATACTGGTACCCCTTTCCGCATCCCCTTAAGCTTCTCGTCGATCAACTCTCCGCGGATTTTCTCTCTCTCCTGAACAGCAGAAAAAACCCGAATCATTTCATCGAGGTTTTTTCTGATTATTCTTTATTTAATTTCACGACTATTTGTGATTCTCACAAGTCTGATTTCCGACTGTACAGGATGTCTTGCATGCTGACTGGCAGGATGTCTGGCACTCGCCGCAGCCGCCCTTGCGCATTGATTTGTTCATGTTTCCCTTGTTTAATGTCTTAATATGTTTCATTCTATCTTCCTCCTGATCTGTTTCTCATAAAGCAGCTTTTATAATGCCTGTCAGCCATTATACCATACATGCCGCCTGTTTTCAATAAACGGTCTTTACTGATAGATCCCGTTGATCTTCACTGTGAATACGGCAGCCTTGCCCTGCAGCGACGCTTCGCTGTAATCGCTCGGGAACGTAACGTTGACCTCTACAGTCTCTCCGACCTTATGGCCAATCAGCTGATCTTCAAAACCGCTGATGAACTGGCCGGAACCGATCGTCAGATCTGCTCCGGAAGCTGTGCCTCCGTCAAATGCCACACCGTCTATCGTTCCGGAATAATCAATATTCACCTTGTCGCCGTTTGCCACTGCAAGACTCGTATCTGTGGAAAGCGTCTGTGAAGAGGTGTCCGCAGAAGACGAGGACGAGGATGAATCCGAACTGCTTGCCTTGACCGTAACGCCCTGCTTGACAAGACTGAGCTTGTTCCATACCTTGTCGTTCCAGGTGATCGTCAGAGCCGCCTTCATTTCGTCGTACTTCGTATTGTAATTATCCGTCTTCCGCTGCGAAATGATCGACTGTTTCTGTGTTGCCGTTGCATCCGCGTCAAATGAGCTGACGAGACGTGCCACATAAAATGCGGAATCATCCGTGCTGTCGATCACGTCTGATGTTCCGCCCTCTGCAAGCGCATCGGCCGCTGCGACAACATCGGCATTCGGAGACGTTCCCGTACTGTCAAACGTTACATCCTTGCCTGTAAGTCCCTGCGACGTCGCAAAGGAATCAAAATCCGTTTCGTTAAGGACCGCGGCGCGGAACGATGCCGCCTGACTTTCCGCCTGTGCCTTCAGCTCGTCTGCCGTCGCCGACGTATCGGTACTTGTCGTTGAAGAACTCGTGTCGGCATAGCTGAATTTCACATATGACATCTTCTTCTGTGCCGCTTCTTCATCGGTGACGTTCGTATCCGTATCTGCGATCATGGCATTGTACATCTTCTGCTGGATCGTGACAAGCTCCAGGAAATGAACGATCGTATCCTTGTCTGCCGTCATAACCTTCAGCGTCTTCTCATCGTTCGCGCTTATAAAGCTGTCAGCCGCGTTGTCGATGCTTGTCTGCTCGTCATCCGTGATCGATACATTGTAGGTACTCTTGTTCTGATCAAGAACATACAGTGTCGTGATCGTATCCTGCATGTTGGATTTCAGTTCTTCCTCCATCGTCGAACCTGTCGAGGAAGTGCCGGTCTGTGACCACATCGTACTCGTATCCGTACCCATATAGGAGTAATAATTCTCATAACTTGCCTGAACATAACGCACATAGAAATTAGCCACGCCGTATGGTACTTTCTCACTACCGACCGTCGCAACCGTAGTACCGGAGCCTGGCGTACAGCCGGAAAGACAGAAAGCGCCGGTCAAAACAGACAAGCCAATCAGCATTGCTTTCTTCCAGTTTGATTTCTTCATTCCAATTTGTTCCTTTCGTGTCATCATTTGTCAATTATAATACCTTTTTTCTAAACAGGCAATGTTTTTATTGCCGTGAAAACTTTTTTCACCGCCGTAAAAGGATCCTCTTCCTTGTCCTGTCCGCGGATTTTCCTGCGCCGGTACGTCAGGTACGGATTCGTGTCGACCGTAAACGTCAGTTCGCCCCCGCTCTTTTTCAGAATGTCGGGCAGACCGGCAGGATCGATTTTGGCATGCTCATAAAATACAAAGCGATACTCGCCGTTTTCCTGCGTAACCTCCGTCAGGCCAAGTTCATGTGCCCTCGCCCGGAGTATTGCGATTTCAAGCAGATTCATAACGGCCGCCGGAGGATTTCCAAACCGGTCCGTAAGCTCGTCGGCAATATCATCCTCCTCCGACTCATCTCGTATATCGGCAATTCTTTTATAAATATCAAGCTTCTGAACTTCATTTGCGATATATGTATCCGGTATAAAAGCGTCTGCCGCAAGATCGACGGCCGTCGGGAAATCCTCTTCTTCCTTGCTGCCTTTTAAATTCCGGACAGCATCCTGCAGCATCTTACAGTACAGATCGTACCCGACTGCTTCCATGTGCCCATGCTGTTTCGCTCCAAGCAGATTCCCCGCGCCGCGGATCTCAAGATCGCGCATGGCGATGTGAAAGCCCGAGCCAAGCTCTGTAAATTCACGGATCGCATGCAGCCGCTTCTCCGCCGTCTCTTTCACGATCTTGTTCCGGCGGTACATCAGGAAAGCATATGCAGTCCGGTTGGAACGGCCGACACGGCCCCTCAGCTGGTAAAGCTGGGCAAGTCCCATCGTATCGGCATCGTGAATGATCATCGTGTTGACATTCGGGATATCCAGCCCCGTTTCTATGATCGTCGTCGATACGAGCACATCGATGTCCCCGTTGATGAAATCGACCATGACGCGCTCCAGATCCTTTTCCGCCATCTGGCCGTGCGCATACGCAACTGTCGCTTCCGGCAGCAGATTCTGCAGGAACACGGTGATCTCCGTGATCGTCTCGACACGGTTATACACGTAATATACCTGACCTCCGCGTACGAGTTCACGGCTGATTGCTTCCCGGACCGTCTCTTCGTTGTACTCCATTACATACGTCTGAATCGCTACCCTGTCCGTCGGCGGCTCTTCCAGAACACTCATGTCGCGTATCCCGATCAGACTCATGTGAAGCGTACGCGGGATCGGCGTCGCCGTCATGGTAAGCACATCGACGTTTTCTTTCATTCTCTTGATCTTTTCCTTGTGCGCCACGCCAAAGCGCTGCTCCTCGTCGACAACGAGCAGTCCCAGATCTTTAAAGGAAATGTCTTTCGACAAAAGCCTGTGTGTTCCTATTACGATATCGACGCGGCCTGCAGCAAGATCAACGATCGTTTTCTTCTGTTCGGCAGCGCTCCGAAAGCGGCAGAGCAGATCGATCCGGACAGGGAAATCTTTCATTCGCTGCACGAATGTATTGTAATGCTGCTGTGCCAGAATCGTCGTCGGAACCAGGATCGCGACCTGCTTGCTCTCCTGGACCGCCTTGAACGCGGCCCGAATGGCAATTTCCGTCTTTCCGTATCCGACATCTCCGCAGATCAGGCGCTCCATGATTTTCGAATCGGAAGTGTCACGCTTCGTCGCTTCGATCGCCGCAAGCTGGTCATCCGTTTCATCATACTCGAACAGCTCTTCAAATTCACGCTGCCACACCGTATCCGCGCCATACGCGTATCCCGGCTTCGACTGTCTCGCCGCATAAAGATCGATCAGATCCTGCGCGATCTCTTTGACAGCTCCCTGGACGCGTGATTTCGTCTTGTTCCATTCCGACGAACCGATCTTGTTCAGCTTCGGCCTGTGGCCGCCGGCGCCGGAATACTTCTGGATCACATCGAGCCCCGAAGCAGAAATATACAGATTGTCGCCGCCTGCATATTCGATCTTCATATAATCCTTGATAATGCCGTCCATTTCCATCTTTTCAATGCCCCGGTAAATACCAAGGCCATGGTTTTCATGGACAACATAATCTCCGATTTTAAGATCCATAAAACTCTGGATCTTCTCTCCGTCAAACTTCTTGCGTTTTCTTCGTTTCTTCTGTTCTTTTCCGAATATATCGTTCTCCGTCAGCACAAGAAAACGGATCAGCGGATATTCGTACCCGTGATAGACCTTGCCGTATGATACCATGATCTCGCAGGGCTCTATTTCACGGTCAAAATCTTCTCCGTAAAAGCTCGCCAGACCTGCGTCGCGAAGATCGTCGGCTAGTCTTTTCGCACGCGTGCGGGAACCGGATAAAAGCACGATACGGTATTTTTCTTTTTTATAGCGCAGCAGATCCTTCGTCAGCATCTCAAAGCTGCCGTTATACGCACCGACTGATTTTGCGTCGATGTGACATGAAAAAACGATATCCCACGGTTCTTTGCTGCAGTCAAGCGTACAAAGCGCGGCACAGCAGAAGCGGTTCAGTTCGCCTGTTATCTCATCGAGCGGACGCAGCTGATCTGCCTCTCCGGCCGTGATGTATCCCTTTTCGAGACGATTCTTAACGCTTTCGATATATTCTTTTTCAACGAACCGGCCCCGCTCCAGGAGATGGTTCGGCTCATCCAGAAAAACAGCCGAAGAGGTTCGGTCAAAGAAGTCGAGAAACGTCACCTGCGCCGTATCGGAGCAGATCGTGTCGGAAGCCGGATAAACCGTGATTTCTTTCAGATTTTCCACAGAACGCTGGCTTTCCGCGTCAAAGCTCCGAATCGAATCGACTTCGTCGCCCCAGAGTTCAATGCGCCACGGCATCTCCTCCGTCATGGAATAGATGTCCAGAATACCGCCGCGGACGGCAAACTGTCCGGCGTTCTCGACCTGGACCTCACGCGTATATCCCATCTTTACAAGAAGACGCGCAGTCTTTTCCAGATCGATCACATCCCCGCCCTTCACGGTAATCAGTGAATCGATCAAAGCCTCCGGTGACGCGATCCTGTCCATCAGAGCATCGATCGTCGTAACGACGGTAAGCTGTTTGTCTTCCAGTATATGGCGCAGCGCCGCCATGCGCTGCCGCATCAGCAGATTGCCGCGGATATCGGCTTCGTAGAAAAGAATATCCTTCGGCGGATAGTAGCAGACGCCGTCATCGAAGAACCGGTACTCCTCTGCCAATTCCTGTGCTTTCTGCTCATTTTCTTCCAGGATGATCTTCCGCGCAGAACGATCACCAAGTCCAAAAATCAGATGCGCTTTCTGCGAATCGATACATCCCGTAACAATATGAACGCCCGGCTTTGTGCAAAGCGAAGCGTTCAGTTCCTGATACGCCGCCAGCTCATCAAGCGGTTTTCTGAACGTCTGCATCATTCTTCTTCCCCATCCGCCGGCTTTTGTTTTTGGATCCTCTTATTATAACGACTCATTACGTCACCGGTATCCATCGACAGAAGATCTGCAACGGCATCGGCAGCCTTTTCCCTTGCCTTTTCCATCACTTCGGCATCTTCCCCGTGGAAGCGGCCGAGCACATAATCCACAAGGTCGTACTGATCCGGCTTTCCTCCGACCCCGACCCGGACCCGGATAAACTCCTCCGACCCGCCGAGATTCGCGATAACGCTTTTCAGTCCGTTGTGCCCTCCGGCAGAGCCTCGCTCCCGGATCCGCAGCTGTCCTACATCGAGATTGATATCGTCGCAGATCACGATCAGTTCCGTCGCCGGGTCTGCCTTGTAGTAAGAGATAAACTCCTGTATTGCCTCACCGCTTGCATTCATGTACGTCATCGGTTTTACAAGAAGTACACTTTGTCCGTTAATAAAGCCTCTGCCGCAGAGCGCGCGGAACTTCTTTGTATCGACGGAAATTCCAAAACGTCCGCTGATCACATCGATCACATCGAATCCAACATTGTGGCGTGTATGTGCATACTGACGGTCGGGATTTCCAAGACCCGCGATCACAATCATATTGTCATATCCTCCAGGCACTTCCGCCAGACATCCGCACAGGCATCGCTCGGCATGCGGAGATCCCCGCGCGGCGAAACAGCCACCGTTCCGACCTTTGGGCCGTCAGGCAGACAGTTTCGTTTGAACTGCTGCGAAAAGAATCTTCGGTAGAAAACATTCAGCCATTTCAGGATCACTTCTTTTTCGTACAGTCCCGCAAACGCCAGGCACGCGATCCGGTAAATCTTGTCCGGTGCGTAGCCAAACCGCAGCATGTAATAAAGGAAAAAGTCGTGCAGTTCATACGGTCCTACAAGGTCTTCCGTCTTCTGTGCGATCTCACCGTCACACGGCGGCAGCAGTTCCGGGCTGACCGGCGTATCGAGAACATCGAGAAGTACAGCCTTTAACCGGCTGTCACTGCACGTATCCGCGTAATATCGGACGAGGTGCCGTACAAGTGTCTTCGGTACCGAAGCATTGACCCCGTACATCGACATATGATCTCCGTTGTACGTAGCCCAGCCAAGTGCCAGCTCCGACATGTCCCCCGTTCCGATGACAAGACCGGACGATTCATTTGCGATATCCATGAGCAGCTGTGTCCGTTCCCTGGCCTGCGCGTTTTCGTATGTAACATCATGCTTTTCCGGATCGTGTCCGATATCCCTGAAATGCAGCAATACCGACTCCTCAATATGAACTTCGCGCAGGTGCGCACCAAGTGCTGTGATCAGCGTCACGGCATTCTGGTACGTTCTGTCCGTCGTACCGAAGCAGGGCATCGTTACCGCCTCGATCCCGTTACGATCAAAGCCCAGTATATCAAAGGCCTTTGCCGTCACGAGAAGTGCAAGCGTCGAGTCAAGGCCGCCCGAAATACCGACGACGGCACAGCGGCATTTCGTATGCTGCAGCCGCTTCTTAAGTCCGGAAGCCTGGATCGTCAGAATCTCCTCGCAGCGCTGCCGCATCGTATTCGGATCTGCCGGCACGAACGGAGCCGGGTCAAATGTACGCGAAAGCTCCGTCACTTCCTTCTGCAGATGGAATTCGATCCTCCTGTAATTCTTGCGGTCGACGAACCGGAATGTCGTCGTCCGGCGCCGTTCTCCCGTCAGGCGCTCGACATCGATGTCACCGCAGATCATTTCATTGCGGAACCGTTTCGATTCCGCCAAAATCTTCCCGTTCTCACTGATAATGTTATGGCCGCCGAAAACAAGATCCGAAGTAGATTCGCCTTCGCCGGCGTTCGCGTAAATATATGCGCAGATCAGCCGCGCGGACTGACCCATGATCAGTTCACGTCTGTATTCATTCTTTCCGATCGTCTCATCGCTCGCCGAACAGTTGACGATTACCGCCGCCCCGGCCATCGCATGATAGCTGCTGGGCGGGATCGGAGCCCAGACATCCTCACAGATTTCACCGGCCACCGTAAGCTCCGGCATCTCCGCGCACGTAAATATAAGCTGCGTTCCGAACGGAACAAGCTTTCCGTCAAAGTTAACGAATTCCGGCGACGTCTCACCGGCTACAAAATGACGCATTTCATAAAACTCTCCGTAATTCGGAAGATACGTCTTCGGCAGAAAAGCCAGTATTTCACCGCGGCTCATGACTGCCGCGACATTATACAGCTTTCCCTCACAATCCAGCGGCATTCCGGCAAAAACAAGTGCATCGACGGACGCGGTCGCTGCCGCGATCTTCCGAATGCCGTCTTTTGCCGCTGTGAGCAGTATATCCTGAGAAAAAAGATCGCCGCACGTATATCCTGTCACGCAAAGTTCCGGAAAAGCCATGATTTTTACACCGTATCCGGCAGCCTCCTTCATGCGAAGGATCATCTGTTCCGTATTGAATTCGACATCCGCCACCCGAATATCAGGGGTTATGGCCGCCGTCTTAATGAATCCGTGTTTCATGACTGTTTCTCCTTTCTTTGCTCCAGAATTTCTTTCAAGTCCGCCGGGGAAAAACGATACGTTCCGCCGCAGAACTGACAGCAGATTTCCGTTGCTTTTCCGTCATCGATCATTTCCTGCAGATCCTTTTCCGGAAGAAGTATCAGCGCTTTTGAAACTCGTTCCCTGCTGCAGTTACAGTGGAAACGCGCCTCTGTCCGTTCGGTGATGACCGGGTCCATGCCGGTCAGGATCAGCTTCAGGATCTCCTCCGGCGTCATGCCGCGGTCAAGCAGATCCGTCACGGACGAAAGGGAACCGGCTGCTTCTTCCAGCTGCTTTGTCGTTTCCTCCGAGGCCCCTGGCATCAGCTGAATCAGAAATCCGCCGGCCTGACGCACCGTATTCTCCGTATTCATCAGAACACCCAGTCCGACCGCAGACGGGATCTGTTCACTGACAGCATAATAATACGTTAAATCATCTGCTATTTCACCTGTAGTAAGCTGTGTCTGCCCGATATACGGGTCTTTCAGGCCCAAATCACGTATCACATAAAGGAGCCCGTGTCCGACGGCCCTTCCGACATCCAGCTTTCCCTTATCGTTCGCCGGTATCAGGACGAGGTTTTCCAGCGGGTAGCCTTTTACGTTTCCTGCCGAGTCGGCCGTGACCGTAAGTCCCCGAATGGGACCGTCCGACTTGATCTGCAGCGTCAGAAGATCCTTCTCACCCTTCATCATACTTCCCATCATGACCGCCGCGCTCATAAGCCTTCCCAGCGCTGCCGTTACGACGGGGCTCGTATTATGACGTTTCCTCGCTTCTTCACAAAGTTCTCTTGTCGTGCACGCAAACGCGCGGATCTGACCGCCGGCCGCTTCCGCACGTATTACATAATCATGATTCTTCTCCGTCATTGAATTTCTGTTCCTTCCTCGTGTCTTTTACCGCCAGTACGCAGATACGTTCACTTGTATCCGAAGACGGTGCCCCTGTATATTCGTCGAAGGTACGGACAGGCGAAAGCCCGGCTCGTTCAAGCATCTTCCGGATGTCCTCCCATTCATAGCCCTTCTGAAGATGGATCTCTTCAAAGCGCCGAAAAACGTCCGGATCACCGCTTTCGGAGTCCCGGACAAAAAACGTCACGTCGTATTCATTGATATGTTCGTCACGATCGCAGCAGTTCTCCCAGATAAAGCTCACATCTTCCCGGTTCTCTGCTATGACCTCATCTTTCATGACCGTTTCATACTTATACCGTGTGTTGAAATCAAAGAAAAAGCAGCCGCCCTCTTCCAGAAAGCCAAAAACACGGGAAAACACGTTATACAGCTCTGTCTCGTCCAGAATATAATTCAGGCAGTCGCAGAAACTCACGATCGCCGGATAACGTCCGGGCAGATCAAGCTCACGCATATCCTGACATACAAACTGTACGGACAGCCCTTCATCTGCGGCCTTATTGTATGCCACGGACAGCATGTCCGAAGACAGATCGACCGCCGTCATATCATACCCGGCACGAGCAAGACGCATTGTAAATGCGCCTGTCCCGCAGCCAATCTCCGCAATCGCGGAACCATCCGGCACGCCGGAACCGCGAAGAACCTGCATCGTAAAAGCAGCCCAGTCATCGTAGGGAATATCATCCATCAATTCATCATATACCGCTGCAAAATTCGTATACTCGTTCATAAAAGCCTCTCTCCCCGTTATCATATCAATTTCAAATTGGAAAAGCAACCTTGATTATTGGATACACCTCTTTTATACTGGTATAGAGGAAGGAGTGTTTGAAATGCCCGATATCCCGCAGGACACAATAAAAGAACCGGCAGAACAACCCGTATCACCGCCGCAGACATCAAGCAAGCCCGCCAGACATGACAGGCACTTTCGTGCGGTATTTACCGGGATTCTGCTGATCCTGCTCTCTTCCGTATCCTTGTATTTCTTTCCGTATGAACGGCTCTCACCGCCTGAGGCGGTATCTCCGGCCGACTCTCTGGATTCTCTGGCCGGCACAGTCATAACGGCGGAAACGGAAAATCTCTATTATACCGGGTGCACCGACGGCAGCGGCGGTCTGTATTACTACAGCTTCGAAAATGGCTCCGTTCGTTACTTTCTGCTGACCGGCAGGGAAACTTCAGGTTCTCCTGCACAGCTTTCGAATTATACCGTTACCGGGCTTGTTTCGAAGAATGCTCCGGCCGTATCTGTACTTGATAAAGCCATGACATCTGCACTGAACTGGTCTTCATCCGGAATGGCTGCCGTATCCTCCGGCATTCTTATTACAGAACAGACGATTCTTCCGGTATATGTGTACCGGATCCTTTTGGGTATTGCCGCGGGATGCGGTTTTTTCGGGGCAATCTGCATTTTATACAGGAAACGGAAGAAATGATGGCAGCGAAGCACTTACTGCAAGCATTACTATACAGAACCTGCTGATCATACAAATGAAAACCAGATGGGTTTATCATATTTCGAATATATGGAAGGCTAAAGTATAACCATAATGAAATTAATCTTTTTCATAAAATGGTTTGTGTCCTCTGACCGCATTCTTTCCAAAATCCGAATTCGCTGAAACCATATCTACCATCTTATCTCTTAAAATTCCAGTGCAAAACTTCCCAACTCTTGGAAATAGAGTATCAGGTTCTTCTTTTGAATCTAGTATTAGTAAATAGCTTCCTTCTTCACCTCTTACCATCCATAATAAATATGCCTTATCAACACTCTTTTCCCTATCAAAATATAAACATAGCTCATTTATCAATTCCGTTGGATATTCAGCCGGAATGCCTATTAACACCTGTTCGTCTTTTTCAATTACACAATTATTTTCCATTCCATCAAGCATTGGAAGCGTAATCACAATATTGGCACCGAAAGGATTTATTACCATTCCTGCATAAACATCTCCCGATTCTTTCATAATGCTCTGAAAATCCTTATAACCAAAAATAACTGTTTGCTGTTCTTTTGATGAATTCCATTTATATAATTCATGCCAATCTGTAAAAGCAATTAAAAATTTATTACCTTTTGTGTCTTCTAAATGCTTTATAGATATCGAAGACCCTTCACCCACAACTATTTCATTTCCATCCCCTGAACTATTTCGTAATTGGATATCTGCAGGGCACAGCAATCTGGCTTGTGCAAATTCTTCGAAAAATTTCCGCTGTGCTGCATTATTGTTACTTAATCCTTCCATTGCGTCGACTAATTTGGGATTACTGACTGGTTCATTAATATTCATTTTTTCCTATCTCCTGCCATGGTAACAATTGACAATGTATCGTTCTTTTCATCAACAACCTTAAAGCTAACTGCTGGTTCCTTTTTATTCTAATACACAAAAGGCTCCCATTTCTGAAAACCAAGACTAATATCTTGAATATTTGAAAGCCTAATATGTTTCACATCTTATTTTCTCCTGAAGAATACTCTTTTCTTTATACATCGCAATTATTCCACTACTCACACCATTATATCAGAAATTCCGTGTACTATCATCCCGATTCCGCTGTCAGATTATCCTGCGTCGTATCATACACCTGTGCGTCAACACGTATCTCCATTCCTGCCTCCTGTTCTGTTAGGGTAAATCCGCCTATGATCAACTCCACGTCCAGTCGATGAGATTCATAACATTTAACCGTTCGCTGTCCGGACGTCAGATTTCATTCTGAATGCTTTCCTTCAACAATGTGATTTCATTCATATAACAACTATCATTTACGCCGACGGAACCGGTCAGATAAGTGAGATACGCGGTACGCTGCGAGCCGCACAATAAACTCCAGCGATTTGTTTGTTACATATTTTTACATTGTTTCATTTTTCCATTTTCTCGGTACTTTCTGTCCGGTCACATGTAAAGCCCCGCCTATATTCGTTTTCTGCATGATCTGACAGCTGCTTTCTGCAAATAAAAAACGAACTGCCTCCGACATTACAGCCATGTCAGGGCAGCCCGCTCATTTACTTGTAATAATGAATCTTCCGTCAAAGAAAGGTTCTGATGTTTTCAAAAAGAATGTTCATTTCTTCATCTGTCCCGACGGTTATTCTCAGATACTCCGTAAGCTCCGGCGCATCCCAGTGCCGCACGTATATATTCCGGTCTCTCAGATAACGGAACAGTTCATCGCCATGGTGATCCGGATGCGATGCAAAGAAGAAATTGCCGGACGGCTCCGGAAAGCGGAAATCAAGCCTGCGAAGTTCCTCCGATGCCCGGTCCCTCGTTGCTTTGATCTTTGCAATGGTATCGTAAAAATATTTTCTGTCCTTAACTGCTTCCACCCCGTAATACAAAGAAGGCTGATTCAGGGTATACGAATTGAAGGAATACTTCGTGTCATTCAGACAGCTGATCAGATAAGGGCTTCCGATGCAGTATCCGATTCGCATTCCCGCCATGGACCGCGACTTGGAAAAGGTCTGCACCACAAGCAGATTATCATATTCCGCAAGCAGCGGCAATGCAGATGGTCCCGCAAAATCAATATACGCTTCGTCGACAATTACAATCACGTCACGGTTATGATCCAGAATATCACGGATCGTATCCAGATTTTCGTACCGCGATGTCGGCGCGTTCGGATTCGGGAAAATCACACCGCCGTTATCACGGTAATAATCTTCCGGCCTTATGCGGAAATCCTCTCCGAGCAGTGGCGTCTCATAGGGAATCCTGTACAGCTCCGCCCATACCTTATAAAAGGAATATGTTATATTCGGAAAAAGAATCGGCTTCGCGCTGTTGAAAAAGGTAAGAAAACACATTGAGAGCACATCGTCCGACCCGACACCGACGAAGATCTGTTCCCTTGTGACGCCGTAAAAATCAGCCAGCGCGTCAACAAGAACATGCGCGGACGGATCCGGATAAAGGCGCAGCGTATCTGCCTTCATTTCCTTCATCGCACGCGATACCCCTGGTGCCGGCGGATACGGATTTTCATTTGTATTCAGTTTGATCTTATCCGCTGTCTGCGGCTGCTCTCCCGGTGTATACGGAGTGACCCTGCGGATGTTCTTCTCGAATTCTCTCATTTTGAACACCGGTAATAGTCTGCCAGCTCTTTGAATTTCGGCAGAGAGTTTTCCACTGTTTCATACGAAACACAGTAAGCCAGTCTGACATATCCGGGACATCCGAAAGAACTGCCCGGAACGATCAGAATATGGTATTCCTTGGCCTTCGCGCAGAATGCTTTCTCGTCTGCGACCGGAGACTTGATGAACAGGTAAAACGCCCCCTGCGGCTTCACACACGAAAAGCCGTATTCCCGGAGCGTGTTGTAGATCAATTCCCGGTTGCGGTCGTAATAGGAAACATCCGTATGGGAATCGAGACATCTCGAAACGACCTTCTGGAACAGGGACGGTGCATTGACAAAGCCAAGTATCCTGTTTGCCACATTGGCACCGCGGATGATCATATCACTGTCGTCTGCCTCGTCCGGAATTACAAGATAACCGATGCGCTCTCCCGGCAGAGAAAGTGATTTACTGTATGAGTAACCGACGATCGTATTACTGTAATATTTTGTAAGATAAGGAACCTTGACTCCGTCATATACCAGCTCACGGTATGGTTCGTCCGAAATCAGATAGATGCTGGTACCAAATTCCTTCTGCTTCTGCTCCAGGATCTCCGCCATCTCACGTATCGTCTCTTCCGAATATACGACGCCTGTCGGGTTGTTCGGCGTATTGACGATGACCGCTTTTGTCTTCGGCGTAAGCTTCTGACGGAATTCCGCGAGATTCGGCTGGAAATCGACAAGATTCGGTGCGACTTCAACAAGCACTCCGTCGAAGTTTGACGTATAAGAACGGTATTCTCCGAAATATGGTGCGAATACAACGACTTCATCGCCGGGATCGAGGAGTGTCTTCAGAATCACATTCAACCCTCCTGCCGCGCCGACCGTCATCACAAGATTATCAGCCGAAAACGCTGTGCCGAACAGATCGTTCAGGTGTCCGGCGATCCGTCTGCGTACTTCGTCGTAGCCGGAATTGTTCATATATCCGTGGATCTGTACCGGACTCTCCTCACAGATGATCTCCATGATCGAATCCTTCACTTTATCAGGCGGAGCGACATTCGGATTGCCGAGGCTGAAATCATATACGTTCTCGGCTCCGATCTCGGCTGCCATCCGTTTTCCTTCCTCGAACATCGCACGTATTGCAGAACTGTTCTCAACCATTCCTATCATTTTCTTCGCGATCATATTCTTATCCTTTCCTTATGCGTCTTCCTTCAGCACAACAACGCCCTTGTTGACCATGATCACCGGGTGGTACGATCTCTTTGCAATCCTTAAGCCCTCAGAGCCGACATCTTCCTCCCGGTTGATATATTTGAAGCCCTCCGTCTCGTGGAGAACGAACTGCTGGTTGATGATCGGATATGCCCCCGGCACATCCGCAAACGCTTTCTCGATATGTACGTCAAACGTGTCTTCGTTCAGACCCTCGCCGATCGAAAAAGCCACGACTTTCCCTTCTGTACGGATAAGCCCGCCGCGAAGCGACAGTTCATCCATCAGCCGGAGCGAATTAAGTGCGACACACATCTCCGCACATTTTTCCGGATCGTCATTGCATCCGTTCTCATTGCGCCATTTCAGCGCCATCTGAAAGCAGTCCTCAACGTTGTCATGTGTGATCGATTCATACGTCCAGTCCGGATGCTCCAGATGGAAGCGGTTTATATAATTACGCTTGCCGTGGTACTTCTTTCCGGCAAGTGTAATGAGCTTCTCACTCTCGTAAACGTAATCCGCGTCATTCTCACTGTATGAAATGGAAAACGTACCTGGAAAAAGCTCTTCAAGCAGTGCAAAATCCTGCTCCGTAACGCTGTAAATCTGCAGAGGTACTTCATGCGCCCTGCAGTATTCCATTATGGAAGCCACCGCCTGCCTGACCGATTCCCTGCTTCCGGCCGGCATCGCGAACGATGTTTTCGCGCCCATTTCTTCTTCGTTTTCACTGCGGAAAATATAAGTGCCTCCTGCTTCCGCAGCCGTGACCTTATAGTAACGTGCCCAAAGATACGTATTGGCAAAGCTTCTTGTACAGCTCATTGACGGATATTCCATGTATATCCTCTGAATTGGTTCTCTGTCCTCCAGTGTAATCTTTCGAAACTTTAAATCCATATAATCAAACCTCTTTAATTTTGCTCAATTTTGCAGCCTGATCCGCTGCGATCAAACTGTCGATCAGTTCGAAAAGATCACCGTCCATGATCTCTTCCAGCTTGTACAGCGTAAGCTTGATGCGGTGATCCGTCACACGTCCCTGCGGGAAATTGTATGTGCGGATCTTCTCGGAACGGTCACCTGTGCCTACCTGGCTTTTGCGCGCTTCTGCTTCCGCATCGTGCTGCTTCTCCAGTTCCAGCTCATAAAGTCTGGAGCGAAGGACTTTCAAAGCCTTCTCTTTATTCTTGATCTGTGATTTCTCGTCCTGGCAGGAAATAACGATACCTGTCGGAATATGCGTCAGTCTGACGGCAGAATCCGTCGTATTGACGCACTGACCTCCATTTCCTGACGCGCGGAAAACATCGAAGCGGCAGTCATTCATATCGAGTTCCACATCGACTTCTTCCGCCTCCGGCATGATCGCCACAGTGATTGTCGAGGTATGGATGCGCCCTCCGCTTTCCGTTTCCGGAACACGCTGAACACGATGCACGCCGCTCTCATATTTCAGTTTGGAATAAGCACCTTTTCCGGAAATCATAAATATAACTTCCTTAAAGCCGCCGATCCCATTTTCATTAAAAGACACCATCTCTGTCTTCCAGCGGTTCCGCTCTGCAAACCGTACGTACATGCGGTAAATCTCAGCCGCAAAAAGAGCAGCCTCATCCCCGCCGGCACCTGCACGGATCTCGACGACAACATTCTTCTCGTCATTCGGATCCTGCGGCAAAAGAAGAACGCGCAGCTCCTGCTCAAGTTCATCGATCCGGTTCTTGGAATCGCTTAATTCTTCCTTGAGAAGCTCCCGCATCTCTTCGTCGTTCTCCGACTCCAGCATTTCCAGGCTGTCCGCCTCATTCTGCCGGCATTTCTTATATTCTCTGTATGCTTCGACGATAGGTGTAAGGTCACTCTGCTCTTTCATCAGCTTCCTGTACTTGTCCTGATCATTAATGATCTCCGGGTCAGCCAGTGCCTTCATGATATCATCATAACGTACAAGCAGATCCTCTAATCTGTCAAACATGATGTTTCCTCCAATTTTCTTCCGATCACAACACGGTCAAGCCCTGCCAGATCAGGAATGACCTCGATGCCGGCAAAACCGGCGTTCCGCATCAGATGCGTTACGTCATTTCCCTGGTCACATCCGATTTCAAAGCAAAGATAACCGCCTCTCTGCAGATAGGAAGCTGCCTCTGCCGTAATCTTCCGGTAGCAGTCAAGACCGTCCGCACCTCCGTCAAGAGCCAGCCGTGGTTCATGGAGCTTAACTTCATCCTCCAGGCTGTTTATCTCTTCCGTACGAATATACGGGGGATTCGATACAATAATATTGAAACGGCCTGTTACACATTCAAAATAACTGCCTTCCAGCAATTCCAGCTTTGTTTCATCCAGTCCGTTCTCCGAGCGATTCCGGGCAGCCGTTTCCAGTGCTCCTCGTGACAAGTCTGTCCCGACGCCGCGGACGCTGCATTGCCGTCCGAATTTCTCATATGCCAGCCGCAGCAGGCTGATAATAATACATCCGCTCCCGGTGCCCAGATCAAGGATCCGGTCCTCCGGATGCATAACCGACAAAACCTTCTCTGCAAGACATTCCGTATCCTGGCGCGGTATCAGTGTGTCTGCTCCCACATGAAAGGAAAAGCCCATAAATTCCTGCGCACCTGTGATCTGCTGCAGCGGTATGTGCAGGCTGCGTTTCCGGATGCTTTCGCGGAATGCAGAGCATGCCGGCTCCGGAATATCTTCGCCAGGATGCGCGAAATAATGGCTTCTCGTGATGCCGGCCGCATACTCCATCAGATAAAAAGCATCGATCCTGTATTCCCGGACCCCGGCACGCTTAAGAGACTCCGCTCCCTCACGATAAAGGTCTTCCGCTCTCATCAAAATTCTCCCTCAGGTACTTCTTCCAGTCAAATACTTCCTCAACCGCCCTGATTGCCACTTCGACCATATCGTCCTCCGGTTCGCGCGTTGTAAGTCCCTGTATCCAAAGCCCCGGCTTGCTTAACACCGTTACAAACCTGTTGGTGCTGCGTCCTGCAAGCTTGATAAATTCATAAGCAATGCCCGCAATCACCGGAATCAGTGCAAGCCTGATCAGGACCCGTGACAGCGGAGAACTTGTCCGGATAAAAATAAACAGAATGATGGAAATCACGGCAACAACAAGAATAAAACTCGTTCCGCACCGTTTGTGCTCCCGCGAACTCTTCTGCACGTTCGCGACATTCAGTTCCATTCCGTGCTCAATACAGTTGATACACTTATGCTCCGCACCGTGGTACATGAAAACACGCCGGATATCTTTCATCAGAGAAATCGCCGCGATATATCCCACGAAAATAGCGATCCGGATAACACCTTCCAGAACTGCAATCAGCGTCTGGGATTCGATGTGTTTTCTGAAAAGAGTGGAAAGATAATACGGCAGCAGCGTAAAAACTGCAACGGCTATAATGAAAGACACCGCCATGACGATCCCCATCACAGCTTTGTCCTTTCGGTCCCTGCGCGCCTGCTCTTCCTCCGTCAGTTCCTGCTTCTCTTTCGCTTCCTCTTCGTCCTCTTCCGCTTCGTCATCATAGAAGCTGGCCGCGTACATAAGCGTAGACGTTCCGAGCACAAGCGCATCAATAAAATTAAAGATGCCCCTGATAAAGGGCGTCTTCATAAGAAAACGGCTCGAAACAACGCCATGATAATCTTCGGATTTAACGGCAATGTCACCGTCCGGTTTCCGGACGGCCACAGAATAGCGGCTGCCGCTGCGCATCATAATACCCTCGATCACAGCCTGGCCGCCAATGTTGGATGATTTCATAAAATGCTCCTAAAATCCTGTACGAAAAGAAGGGTTGAGATCATAACAACCTCAACCCGCCTGCCGTGCTATTTGTCTGTAAGACCATATTTCTTGTTGAATTTATCAACACGCCCGCGTGCCTGAGCCGCTTTCTGCTGTCCCGTATAGAACGGATGGCACTTGGAACAGATTTCAACGTGAATATCCTTCTTGGTGGAACCGGTCTTAAAGGTATTGCCGCAGTTGCAGGTCACCGTTGCTTCATAATATTCCGGATGGATTCCTTTCTTCATCAATATCACCTCTTTATTGCAAAATCACGTGAATTTCAATATCATTCAGCGCGTTTCTTTCTATAAACAGCGTTTGTATTGTATCATAATTATTCTGCCTTGGCAAGATAAAAAATCATTCATTCGGCGCTCCGTACAGAATTCGTATCATATGATTCTTGTGTTTCTGACGATCTGGATAAATTCACGGTTGCTTCTTGTTCTGCTGAAGTAATTCAGAATATTTTCGACCGCCTCTTCGCTCTTCATGCCGTTAAGCGCTCTCCGCATGGAATATACGGCTTCCATTTCCTCTCTGGAAAGGAGCAGATCTTCGCGCCGCGTACCGGATTTCGGAATATCGATCGCAGGAAACACCCGGCGCTCCGAAAGCTTACGGTCAAGCACCAGCTCCATATTTCCTGTACCTTTGAATTCTTCGTAAACGACGTCATCCATCTTGCTGCCTGTATCCACAAGCGCTGTCGCGAGGATCGTAAGACTGCCGCCCTCCCGCATATTGCGGGCCGCGCCGAAGAAACGCTTCGGCATGTGAAGCGCAGCCGGATCGAGGCCTCCGGAAAGTGTTCTGCCGCTGGGCGGAACCGTCAGATTGTACGCTCTGGCAAGCCTTGTTATGCTGTCAAGCAGGATCATTACGTCCTGCTTATGCTCAACGAGCCGTTTCGCCCGTTCGATGACCATTTCCGAAACTCGCTTGTGATGTTCCGGCAGTTCGTCGAACGTTGAATAAATGACCTCTACATTGTCCCCTTCGATAGCTTCCTTGATATCCGTAACTTCCTCGGGTCTTTCGTCGATCAGCAGGATGATCAGATGCATCTCCGGATTATTTGTGCGGACAGAAAGCGCCACTTCCTTGAGAAGCGTCGTCTTGCCGGCTTTCGGCGGGGAAACGATCATTCCTCGCTGCCCTTTGCCGATCGGAGAAAAAATATCCACGATCCTCATGGCAAGATTGCGGCGGTCCGTCTCAAGACGGATCCTCTCGTTCGGGAAAATCGGCGTCAGGTCTTCAAAGCTTGTGCGCCTTGCCGCCTCAGCCGGATGGAATCCGTTTACACTCTTCAGGAAGAGGAGCGCGCTGAACTTCTCAGACTGAGACCGGACACGTGTATTGCCGCATAAAATATCGCCTGTCTTCAGATTAAACCGTCGGATCTGCGACGGTGAAACATAAACGTCATTCTCGCCCGGCAGATAATTTGCACACCGGATAAAGCCGTATCCGTCCGGCATTACTTCCAGGATACCGTTGGCCGAATCACCGCTGTCCAGCTGATCCATGTCGTTCGGCTGTGCATCCGGCCGGCTCTTATGGATCGCGGCCGGTCTTGCGGCCGAATTCTCAGCCGTATTCTGCGGCCTCTCCTGTACATATTCCGGTTCCGGCTTCTGCTCCGGTTCCGGTTTCTGTTCCGGCTCCGCTTTCTGTTCCGCCTCTGCTTTCTTCCTGTATTCCGGCTTCTTCCCTGGCTCTGTTCTGTGAACGGATTCTGCTCTCTGCTTTGCGTCCGCTCTGTGACCCGGTTCCGCCTTCAGCTTTGGTTCTGCCTTCTCCTTCGGTTCTTCTTTCTGCTTCGGTTCTGCCTTCTGCTTCGGTTCAGCCTTCTCCTTCGGTTCAGCTTTATGGACCGGCTCCGCCTTCTGCTTGACTTCTGTCTTCTGCCTTGATTCTGCTTTATGGGCCGGCTTTGCTTCCGCTTTCTGCTTTGGTTCTGCCTTATGGGCCGTCTCACCCTTCTGTTTCAGTTCTGCTTTCTGCTTCGGTTTTGCCTTATGAGACGGTTCTTCCTTCTGCTTCGGTTCTTCTTCCGTATCTGCCGCCATTTCCGCCGATTCTGCCGCAGCCGGAATTGCCTCTGTTTCCAGAATATTCCCGGACCGCTCTTCATCCTCAGCATCCGCCTCAAGCATGCGGTCGATCAACTCTGTCTTCTTAAGTGCCGAAATACGCTTCAGACCTCTAGCCTTCGCAAGATCCCTAAGCACCGCCAGAGATAAAGTCTCATACTTCTCTCGTGTCATAAATAGAACCTCCTGATGAATTATTCTCTTTACATAATGGAATGGCAGAACAGAAAATACTTATTGCCTGACATACAGGCATATACAATTTCAATCTATATCATGGGATAATCTGCAAAAGAAATACTTGTCCTGAAATAACGAAAAACGGGGAATGAAATGCAGACATTCCGGCACGCAGAACGGCTGATTCAATACGAACCGGAGATTTATTACATTATTCTATTATACACGAAACGAGAAAAATAAAAAGAGGTTTTTGATAAACTCTTTAAGAAATTTCTTTTTCCATTCTGTGACGATTCCAATATACATGATTTGGAGAAAACTGTCAACGGAACTTTTTCCGTCTTTCGTTGTTTTCCCTTGTTTTCACCCTGCTCAGATGATATGATAAAAACAGATGCAAAGCGTGTCCGAAAGGAGGTCAAAATGCCGGAAGCGCTGACGTTATATAAGCTTATGATTCTTTTTTTACTGAAACATGCGGATTTCTCACTGTCAAACGGACAGCTGACCGAGTTTATTCTCGGCAGGGGATACACCGACTACATCGTTTTCAGTGAAACACTCGGTGAACTCACAGAAGCTGACCTCATTTCATCAGTGAAACATGCCGGCCGTACAGACTACAGTCTGACCGATAAAGGAAACACGACGATCGGTTTCTTTGAAGATCGGATCCCTGCATCGATCCGGGAAGATATTCGTGCATTTCTGAAAGAAAAGCGCTGCGATATCAAGAATGAACTCGCAGTTACGGCGGACTGGTACAAGACCACCAATCACGACTACGCCGTTCTTTGCCGGATCCGGGAAGGGAACGGATACCTGATCGAGCTTACGGTTACCGTTCCGACCGAGGTGCAGGCTGAAGCGACCGCCATCAAATGGAAATCCAAGTACCAGGAGCTTTATGCTCATATCATGCAGGAGCTGCTTTAAGGATCCTGCTCATAATCTGAGGAGGTGTTTCCATGAGTAAACGAATCGTTACAATCGGAAGAGAGTATGGAAGCGGAGGACGCGAAATTGGGAACAAGCTTGCCGACGAGCTGGGATGGGCTTTTTACGACAGACGGCTTATCGATCTGGCTTCGGAGAAGACCGGGATCAAGAGCGAGATCCTCGAGAAGGCCGATGAAATGCCGACAAATCCTTTCTTCATGCCTTACATTCCGGTCGGTGCCGCAGGTGCCGAAGCCGGCTCCATGAACGACCGGCTCTTCGCCATGCAGTCATCCCTGATTCAGGATATCGCAGAGCGGGAAAACGCCGTATTTGTAGGGCGCTGTGCCGACCAGGTCTTAAGTGAACGCGCAGACTGCCTCAATGTTTTCATTTATGCCCCGATCGAATACAGGATCGAAGTCATCAAGAAACGCCATGATCTGACGGACGACGACCTCGTCCGAAAGCTGATCCACCGGACCGACAAGAACCGCCGTGTTTATTACCAGTACTATTCCGAGAAGCGCTGGGGATCCCGAGAAAGCCACCATATTCTGATCGACAGCAGCGTTTTCGGTATCGACGGCACCGTTCACATTCTTAAGGAAATCGTGAATATGGATTAATTCTTTCCGTGCAGGTACTGGAGCCAGGCTTTGATTTTCTTCTCATAGCCGATATCGCCAGGCTTGTAGAATACCATGTCTTTGACTTCATCCGGAAGGTACTGCTGCTTCACATAATGATCCGGATAATCGTGCGCATATTTATAACCGGTTCCCCTTCCCATCTTCTGTGCCCCGCTGTAATGGGCATCCCGCAGATAGGATGGAATCGTGACCGGATGTTCGGAAACAGCGCGGCTGGCGGCAAATATTGCTTCGACAGCCGCGTTGCTTTTTGGTGCCGACGCGACATAAGAAGCGGCCTGGCTTAAAATGATCTGGGATTCCGGCATACCGATGCGTTCCACGGCAAGCGATGCTGACACCGCAACCGTCAAAGCCATTGGATCTGCATTGCCGACGTCTTCCGAAGCACAGATCATGATTCTTCTTGCAATAAATTTCACATCTTCCCCGGCATCCAGCATCTTTGCGAGATAAAAAACAGCCGCATCCGGATCTGACCCGCGCATACTCTTGATAAACGCAGATATCGTATCATAATGGTTGTCTCCGTCCTTATCGTAGCGCAGTACTCTCTTCTGTATGCATTCAGACAGTACTTCCGTCGTAAGATGGATCTTCCCGTCTTCTGATTTCTCTGTCGTGAGGACACCGAGCTCCACGGCGTTCAGTGCAGTCCGCGCATCGCCCTGCGCAGCATCGGCAAGCCACTCCGCGGCTCCCTCGCCAAGCACGGCTCCGTATGAACCCATTCCTCGCTCTTCATCCGATACGGCACGATTTATCAGCGTGCGGATATCATCCTTGTCAAGAGGCATCAGTTCAAATATCAGGGAACGGGAAATCAGAGCCTGATTGACTTCAAAAAATGGATTTTCCGTCGTGGCACCGATCAGGATCAAGGTGCCGTCCTCCACAAAGGGAAGGAGATAATCCTGCTGGCTCTTGTTGAAACGATGGATCTCGTCAATGAAAAGGATCGTTCTTGTATCATACATGCCGAGTCCGTCCTTCGCAGCCTTAACGACTTCTTCCATATCTTTCTTTCCCGCCGTCGTAGCGTTGATCTGGACAAAGCTTGACCGTGTCGTATTCGCAATGACACGCGCAATACTGGTTTTGCCTGTTCCGGGAGGCCCGTATAGAATAATGGAGCCGAGCTTATCTGCGGCTATGGCGCGGTATAGAAGTTTTCCCTTTCCGATGATTGCTTCCTGACCGACTACCTCATCCAGTGTCCGCGGCCGCATCCGGAAAGCAAGCGGCGCTTCCTTCTCTTTCTTTCCTTCTCGTACGTAATCAAACAGGTCCATTTCTGCCTCCATTGATTCTGTCAGCGCCCTGACATGATATGAAAACGGCAGAGATCCCCGGTTCACGTTCTGCCGGATCTCTGCCGTCTCTTACTGCTTACCGTCTGCCGCCTACACGAAACGATTGGCTGCGGCATCGTAACAATACTCGATACTGCCGAGTTTCTGGATCAGTTTCTTCTTATCCAGGGAAAGCTCCCTGCAAAGATCTTCCAGATTCGCATAATTATCCCGTAACTGGGTATTAATGTAACTCGCCAGGATCTGCGGGTCTCTGGGTACCATCTTTCTACTTCCTTTCCGAATCAGCTGTAAGCCTGCCGTCCCTGACATCGATCAGGATCGTATCTCCCGCCCCGATATTCCCTGCCAGAATCAGCTTGGCTGCCAGCGTTTCTACATTCTTCTGAAGGAATCGCTTCAGCGGCCGTGCCCCGTAATTCGGATCATATCCGCCGTCCGCGATATACTGTCTGGCCGTATCGGTCAGTGCAATATGGATATCCTTGTCCTCCAGACGACTGTTCAAATCTTTCACTAATAATTCAATAATAGAATAAATATTTTCTTTCGTCAATGGTTTAAAGAGAATCATTTCATCAAGTCTGTTCAGAAACTCCGGACGGAAGTGAAGATGAAGCTCCTCCATCACGGCTTTTTCCACATCGGAACGGATATTCCCATTCTCGTCGATTCCGCTTAAGAGCATGTCGGAACCGATGTTGGACGTCATAATGAGGATCGTATTCTTAAAGTCCACGGTTCGTCCCTGTGAATCCGTGATCCGCCCGTCGTCCAGCACCTGCAGCAGTATATTGAAAACATCCGGATGCGCTTTTTCCACTTCATCAAAAAGCACTACGGAGTATGGCTTCCGCCGTACCGCCTCGGTGAGCTGACCGCCCTCGTCGTATCCCACATATCCCGGAGGCGCTCCGATCAGTCTTGACACGGAGAACTTCTCCATGTACTCACTCATGTCGATGCGGACCATGTTGTTTTCATCGTCAAAAAGACTCTGCGCCAGTGCTTTCGCAAGCTCTGTCTTGCCGACACCGGTCGGGCCTAAGAACAGGAACGAACCGATCGGCTTCGACGGGTCTTTGATCCCGGCCTTCGAACGAATGATCGCTTCGGTGACCTTCTTTACTGCTTCGTCCTGGCCGATGACACGTTTATGCAGTTCGTCATCAAGATGAAGCGTCTTGCTGCGTTCACTCTCCGTAAGCTTTGCGACAGGAATGCCTGTCCATCTCGATATGATAAGAGCGATTTCTTCGTCCGTCACATTTTCACGCACCATCGAAAGAGAACGGCTGTGTATTTTCTTTTCTTCTGACTCCAGCTGCTGATTCAGCTGTGAAAGCTTTCCATTCTGGAGCATAGCAACTTTATTCGGATCGTACTCATTCTCTGCCTTCTGGATCTCACTTTTGGTTTCTTCTATCTGCTCCCGAAGCTTATGGACATTATCAAAATCTTTCTTTTCATTATCCCAGTCGGCTTTCTTTCCGGCATATTCCTCACGAAGACCTGCCAGCTCGGTTTCGAGATTCTGGAGTCTCTCCTTACTCAGCCGGTCTTCTTCCTTCTTGAGCGCTGCCTCTTCAATTTCAAGCTGCATCACTTTCCGGCGCAGTTCATCAAGCTCGGCCGGCATCGAGTCCTGTTCTGTCTTGATCATGGCACACGCTTCATCGACAAGGTCGATCGCCTTGTCCGGCAGGAACCGGTCTGAAATATAACAGCTCGACAGCTGTGCCGCCGCAACAAGCGCCGCATCTGTGATCTTAACGCCGTGGAACACCTCATACCGCTCCTTCAAGCCTCTCAGGATCGATATCGTTTCTTCCACGGACGGCTCATCTACAAGCACCGGCTGGAAACGGCGTTCCAGCGCAGCATCCTTCTCGATGTATTTACGGTATTCATCCAGCGTCGTAGCACCGATGCAGTGAAGCTCGCCGCGTGCAAGCATCGGCTTCAGCATATTGCCGGCGTCCATGGAGCCTTCCGTCTTCCCGGCACCGACGATATTATGGAGCTCATCGATGAAAAGAATGATTTCTCCCTCGCTCTTCTTCACTTCCGCAAGAACAGCCTTCAGACGTTCCTCAAATTCACCGCGGTACTTTGCGCCTGCCACGAGTGCACCCATGTCGAGTGCGAAAACCTTCTTGTTCTTCAGCCCTTCCGGCACATCGCCGCGGACGATCCTCTGTGCGAGCCCTTCCACGACTGCCGTCTTGCCTACGCCCGGTTCACCGATCAGCACCGGATTGTTCTTCGTCTTTCTGGAAAGAATACGGATCACATTTCGGATCTCGGCATCCCGTCCGATAACAGGATCCAGCTTCTGCTCCTTCGCCCGCTCCACAAGATCATATCCGTATTTCGCGAGCGTGTCGTACGTCTCTTCCGGATTGTCGCTTGTAACGCGCTGATTGCCGCGGACCGTCGAAAGCACTTGCAGGAATTTCTCTCTTGTAATCCCGAATTCACGGAAAATATTCTTCACTTCCGGATTCGGATTCTTGATCATGGCCAGAAAAAGATGCTCGACGGAAACGTATTCGTCACCCATCTGCTTTGCTTCATCTTCTGCTGTGATCAGGACCTTGTTCAGCTTCTCGCCGACAAAAAGCTGCCCGCCTGAAACTTTCGGGCGCTTCCGCAAAGCTTCCTCGACACGTGCCTTAAAATCCGGAGTTGAAATCTCCATCTTCTCGATCAGTTTTGCGATCAGGCTGTCTTCCACTGAAAGAAGACTGTACAGCAAATGCTCCTGCTCAACTTCCTGATTTCCATATTCAACCGCATATTTCTCGCAGTCATTCACTGCCTGCAGCGACTTCTGCGTAAATTTACTGATATTCATAATCACTCCACCTCCTGTACATGGTACAGCATTTTATTGTTCTATTTGTACTATAACACATGTTGCAGAAAGTATCAATACCCTTTTTTGCATTTTTTTGTTATGATATAGGTATCAGAACAAATCAGGAGGTATTTCCGTGTCAGGCATGATCGATCTTCACACACATTCAACCGCTTCGGACGGTACGCTTTCACCGTCTGAGCTTATATATCTCGCAGCCGCGAAGGGACTCCGCGTGATCGCGCTGACGGACCACGATACGATTTCCGGCATATCCGCCGCTTCCTCCGCCGCGCAGGAAACCGGAGTCATACTGATTCCGGGCATCGAAATTTCATCCATACTCGGTGACCGCGACATTCATATTCTCGGATTTTACGTTGATCCGGACAATGCAGCCTTCTGCAGCCGGATAACAGAGCTTGTAGAATGCAGACGCGAGCGAAACGACAAAGTCATTGCCAGAATGAACCGTGACGGGATCCCCGTCACCCGGGAGGACCTTTCAGGCGGTGATCCGGAAGCTGTGATCACAAGGGCTCATTTTGCAAGATACCTGACTGAAAAAGGTTATACTGCCAGTCTGACTGAAGCGTTCCGAACATACATGGGCGTAGGGTGTCCTTATTACATTCCGCGGGATCGTATTGCCCCGGAAAAGGCTGTATCGATCATCAAAAAAGGCGGAGGAATGGCGTTTCTCGCCCATCCCGGCATCTACCGCCTGACGGACCGTGCCATGGATAACCTTCTGAACAATCTGATCCGCAGCGGGCTCGACGGCATCGAGGTTTATTACTCGCTCCATACTCAGGAGGAAACCGACCGCTTCCGTTCACTTGCGGAAGCGCATCATTTGCTGATGAGCGGAGGCTCCGATTTTCACGGTACAAACAAACCGGATATCGAGCTTGGAAGCGGCCGCGGCAATCTGGAGCTTCCCATGTCCCTTTATGAAGAAATAAAAGCAGCCCGCGAATCCATGTAATGGATGCGGGCTGCGTACCGTATCATTGTTCTGTTTTGCTTTCTTCTTCCGGTACCTCCTGTCTGCCAAGCGCGCGGATCTTCTCTTCCAGACCGTGGTCACAGATATACCGGTATACGCTTTTCGGAACCATACCCTTCCAGTCGCCTTCTTCGCATATGGAACGAAGTACGGCACCGCCGCTTACCTTCTTGTCTTCCGGCTTTCTTTGCCAGAGAACTTCCACCTTGCAGCCAAGGCCTTCCAGAATTGTCTTCTTTTCCAGATCCCAGTCGTCATAGACTGTCATATAATAGACCGCATCCATCGGCACATAAGAGGAAAGAAGCGGCGGATCGTCTACCGGAAACGGAACAATTTCAAATTCTCCGCGCGAAACACCGAATTCCAGAAGTGCGCCGGTCAGCATTTCCATCCTTTCAAAATAAGTAAGAGGATGTGCTTTGGCATCCATGGAGCCGGGCTTTTGACGGTTGAACCGGACATGCTCCGGATCAGGGTCTGAAATACCGATTATAAGCCGTTTGCAGCGCATCTTTGCCGCAAGGATATATTCCATATGCCCAAGATGCATAACCTGGAATTTACCGTGGATAACGCCTGTTTCAACCATTTCGTATGATTCTCCTTTATTCTGCAGATGAAAACGCCGGCGGAAACTACAGCTTCTTCAGCATCTGATCAAGCAGCTTCGTCGTACCGAGCACGACTACATTGTCATCTTTCTTGAATATATAATCGGCAGTCGGCATCGTCATCACATCGTTGCCCTGCTTCACGACAAGCACCATAATATTATGCTTGTTCCGCAATCCAAGATCTCCGATACTCTTTCCGACCCAGCCTTCAAGCGGCTCGATCTCCGCGATCGAGAAATCCCTTGTCAGATCGATGTAGTCGAATACATGATCAGCACTGAACCGTTTGCCGACACGCTCTGCCATGGAGCGTTCCGGGTAAATCACTTCATCCGCGCCGTTTCTGAGCAGGAACTTCGTATGAAGATCCCTCTTTGATTTCGCCACAACGTATTTCGCGCCCATATCCTTCAGCTGACTCGTCACTTCCAGACTCGTTTCGAAACTGCCGGAAATACAGACAAAACAAATATCATAATTACTGACTCCAAGACTCTTAAGAACTTCTTTCCTCTTACAGTCCCCTACCTGTGCTCCGGCAACGATCGGGAGAAGATCCGTCATCTGGTCCTCATTCGTGTCCACGATCATAACCTCATTTCCGTACTCTGCAAGCGTACGGGCCAGATGCCGCCCAAAACGACCCATTCCGATTACAAGCATTGATTTCATGATACATTATCCTCCTTGATTATCCAATTATAATAGGCTCTTCCGGGTATTCCAGCTGTCGCTGCTGGCGTGTCCCGGTAAAGGCAAGCGCAAATGAAAGACCTCCTACACGGCCCAGATACATCAGCATCGTCAGTATGATCAGTGCAGCCGGATTCCCCGCTCCCGATATTCCGAGCGTCAGTCCGACCGTACCCATGGCTGAAAAAGCTTCAAAAAACGAATCCGACAGTGTAAATGTCGATGTACTGCATATCAGCAGTGTTCCGATCGTAACAAGTGAAAGATTCAGCACAAAAAACGAAGCTGCCTTTCTCAGCGTGTCGACCGTGACACGGCGTCCGAAAATATGGCACTGAGAATCATTCGTCGCCGCGGAACCGACAATAAGCATCATCAGGACAAATGTCGTCGTCTTGATACCGCCGGCCGTCGATCCGGGGCTTCCTCCGATAAACATAAGAAGCATCGTCACAAGCTTCGAGCCTTCCGTTAGGCTTGATTCATCGACAGAATTAAATCCTGCCGTACGCGGTGTAACGGACTGGAAAAACGCCATCAGCAGTTTCTGACCCGGTGTTCTTCCCGCCAGAACATTCCCGTTCTCCAGTATCAGGAATAAGATCGTACCGCCTATGATCAAAATAAATGTCGCCGTCAGCGCGACTTTCGTATGAAGCTTGTACCGGTGGAAGTGGAGTCCGTTTGCCGCAATGTCATCCCATACAAAGAACCCAATGCCGCCTATTACGATCAATGCGCAGATTGTAAGCGACACCAGCGGATCGGTCTGATAATGAATGAGTGATGTTCCCGGGCCGTACAGCGTTCCCATCAAGTCAAAGCCGGCGTTGCAGAACGCCGAAACCGAATGAAACACGCCGTAATAAATGCCCTTGCCCCATCCCATCTCAGGGACAAACCGCAGACTAAGAAGCGCAGCGCCTGCCGCCTCAAAGAAAAAGGTCCGCTGCAGTGCTTTCTTCGCCAGACTTACGATACCGCCGATATAAAGCATATTTCCGCTTTCCTTAAGAAGCGAACGCGTGCGGAGTCCGATCTTGCGGTGAAACGCAAAGGCAAAAATCATGGAAATCGTAACAAACCCAAGACCGCCGATCTGAATCATTACGATGATCACAATCTGCCCGAAGACAGTCCAGTTCATCGCCGTATCAAACGGAATAAGTCCTGTCACGCACGACGCGCTTGTCGCGGTAAAAAGGCAGTCCAGAAACGGTGTAACCTGTCCGGATCTCGACGCCAGCGGAGTCATCAGCAAGAATGCCCCCGTAAGGATCATAACCATAAAACCTAATGCAATTTCCGTAGAGTAGCCAAAGTGGCGGCTCTTCTTTCTGACAGCCATTGTGATTGACCTCCCTCATATTCACAATGATTTATCATACTCCGGAAGTGATTGTTTGACTATATCATAAATCACAATTTCTTTCGGGTTCCATTAAATATTTTTGTATATTTTTACTAGGAAAGTGTACTGCATGCTCCATCTTTTATTATCATGATTCTGGGATCCAGATCCACATCCCCGCTGCCCGTCCATTTCAAGGTTCCCGTCAGGCCGTCCACGGAAATCATCGTCATCGATTCCTTCAGTTTACTGCACAGATTCGCAGAATCAATATCCGCGCTCTTGATATCAGAAGCTTCAAGAACCGCCTTTATCGTGCTGACCGCGTCATACGCGTCCGCCGCGTATTGATTCGGTGCAGCATCATTATATGCATCTTTGTATGCCTTGACAAACGATGCCGTCTTGTCATCCGTACCGCCCGCGCAGAATGACGATACCAGATAAACACCCTCTGCAAGATCCTTGTCTGAGCCAAGCTGTTCGACAAGTCCGTCCATTCCGTCACAGCCGATGACCCTCATGCCGGAAAGCGAAGATTTTCCAAATTGTTTCAGGATCAGCGCAGCCTCTTTGCTGAGAACCGGCAGAAACAGTACATCTGCCCCGCTGTCTTTGATCTTCTGGATCTGTACGGAAAAATCCTGGTTATTGTCGCTCGTAAAGGCCTGTGCCTCCGCGATCGTCAGTCCTTCCGCCGAAGCTTCGCTCCGGAACGTTTCGTAAAGGCCTGACGAATACTCACTGGAACTGTCATAAATTACTGCTGCCTTCGTACCGATGCTTTTCCCTGCGATAAATTTGACGGCCGCGTTCCCGATCTTCGTATTGTTGACACAAATGCGAAAAACATTCTCATTCCTGGTACACTCATCCGCCGTCGCTGTCGGCACAATCTGAAAAATACTGTCCATGCTGCTCTGCTCCGCGACAGACAGGCACGATTTCGATGTTACAGGTCCAAGCAGAATCTTCATGCCTTCACTCTTCAGCGTGCCGTAGCAGGAAAGTGCATTCTCCGACTTGTTTTCGTCATCTTTAAAGTCAAGCTGAAGCCGAATGCCATTGATGCCGCCCTTGTCATTGATCGTATCAACAGCAAGCTGCGCGCCGTTTCTGACGGACTGACCATAAACCGACTCATCCCCTGTAAGCGGTCCGATCCCTCCGATCAGCATCGTTCCTGCTGCCGGTTCCCCTGACGAACTGCCGCCCGAACTGCTTTGGCCGCTTTTTCCGCAGGCTGCTGTACATACAGCCGCGGCGCACAATGCAATAACCGCGGCTGCCCTTATCCACTTCTTCTTCATACTCTTCCTCCGTTAAGCAAAATTCTCCCGCATTCAAAAACTTCTTATCTTATCCGAACCGTCATCCGACGTATTGACAATATTCCGGATCACCACATAATAACTGCAGTCTTCACTCACCTTTACCAGCACGCGGTCGCCCTTCTTATGACCGATGATTGCCTTTCCAAGCGGTGATTCGATGCTGATCCGGCCTTGCAGTGAATTCCCTCTGACTGTCGTAATCAGTCTGTATGTTTCCTCCTCGTCATCATCCTCAAAATAAACCGTGACCGTATTGTTGATTCCAACCTCATCATCCGCCGAGTTATCCGATATAATCTTTGCCGTCCTGATCATGCGCTCCAGATAACGAATCCGGCTTTCGTTCCGGTTCTTGTCTTTTTTGGCAGCATGATATTCAAAATTCTCGCTCAAATCTCCCTGCGCCCGTGCCTCTTTTACAGCCTCGATCGCTTCTTTGCGGACAACCAGTTTTCTGTGCTCGATTTCCTCCTGCATTTTCTTAATATCATTTTCCGTCAGTTCATCATACATATATTATCCCTCCAGAAAAGGATCAGCCTGTCCAGCTTCCAGGAAGCGTTAGCCGGGCTCGTCGAAGGAAGCCTGACACTCTGGATCAAAGTGCGCGGCTCGATATATTTGCGGTACAGGGACCAGGCTGTATTTCCGTTTGTATAAACGGATGCTATTTCTGATTTCTTCAGTAATTCAGGTATTTCAGCCGGAACGACATTACGGATACTGCTGTCGCTTGAGCCGATGATCTCGCAGCTTTCGATCACATCCCAAAGCGCTATGTGATGACGGCAAAGCAGCGATTTCTTTTGCTCAATGCCTGCCGGTACCTCTTCCTCCGTCAAAGCGGAAATCACTTTCCAGAACCGGTTCTGCGGGTTTCCGTAATAAAATCCTTCTTTCCGGGAAAGTACCGACGGAAAGCTTCCCAATATCAGGATTCTGGATGTTCCGTCGTAAAACGGCCCGAAGCCATGGTCAACTTTCCTGTATTCATTCTTCATGGTCATACTCCCGGCCGTTTCGGAAAGCCTCGATCATCGTCCAGGTCAGACTGAATGTCGAGTCCTCCTGTTCCAGCTCGCCGCGTGTAAACCATTCCGCCTCCGCAAGTTCGTCGGAGCCGTCGTGATTCAGTGAAACATGCGGGTCACCGTCAGGCTCGGCATAGAATCCTGCCATCACGGCACCCGAAAAAGCCCATGGCTGGCTCCTGTAATAACGGATATTCCGAACCTTAAGTCCGACTTCCTCCATTACTTCCCGCCGCACCGTATCTTCAAATGATTCGCCGATTTCAACAAAACCCGCCACCAGAGCATGGTGCTTCCGGTATCCTCTGTGTGCATACCTCGTAAGGAGAATCTTGTCACCGCTTGTAACGGCAACGATAACACACGGTGAAATGCGCGGATACTCGATATATCCGCATACCGGGCAGACAAGTGCCCTCTCTGTCCTGCTGTGCTCCATTACGGCGCCGCAGCAGCTGCAATATTTATGCGTATCATACCATCCCGCAAGATGAGCGCCTGTAGCGGCGCCGAACGCCAGCCACGCCGGCTCCAGCTGCTGAAGAAGACGAAGCTTCCTGTACGTATAATCTTTACTTTCCGGTATGATCCCGCCTGGCATATAAAAGCCTGTTCCGTCGACCGAAAACAGATACGTAAACACACTCTCTTCTCCAGTCTGCCGCAGCAGTTCATTTACCCGCGGCAGCTGTGGTTCATCCTCGCTTCCCTGCATCAGGATCCCGTTCTGACTGCAGCATATGGCAAGGTCCTCATCCCTGTATGGTCTGTGATAAACAAAAGAATTATTATATGTATGCGGGCTGATATCCTGATACATTCCGCACATCCTCACTTTCCGGATCATTCATCCTATTGACAAAATAATACATCTGATGTATAGAAAAGATACAGCTGTACTGAAATCTTACTAACATGAAGGGAGCGTCCGAATATGGAAATCGAACGAAAATATCTGATCCCGTCTCTTCCCGATCAATCAAAGCTTCTGGACGGCATCGAATACGAGCAGGCATACCTTTGCACGGAACCGGTGATCCGGATCCGGCGTGAAGGCGAAGAATACTGGCTCACTTACAAATCGGCCGGCCTTATGATCCGTGAAGAGGCCAATCTGCCGCTGACCGAAGAAGCGTACCGCCATCTGCTTCCCAAGACAGACGGTTACCTGATCAGCAAGACAAGGTATTTCCTGTTTTATGACGAGCATCACACGATCGAGCTGGATTTGTTCCGCGGACGGCTGCAAGGCCTCGTAACTGCAGAAGTCGAATTTCTGTCGGAGGACGACGCAAATCATTTTACGCCGCCTGACTGGTTCGGAAAAGAAGTGACATTCGACGGCCGGTACCACAACAGCAGTCTTTCCAGACTCGACAGTCTCGAATCACTGCAGCAGACATTATCGTAAGCGCTACTGCTGAGTACTGCCAAGCGCTGTAAGGCTGTTCTGTGCTTCCGTGGCGATACTCGTGCCCGGATACGTGCTGATGATCTGCTGATACGTAGTTTTCGCCTTGTCTGTGCTGCCGGCTTCCTGATAGGACATGGCAAGATAATACAAAAGTTCTCCCGACCCATACGTATTGTCGATCGCTTCTGCCTCTTCCAGCGTACTTACTGCATCCGCGTAATTTTTATTCGTATAGCTCTTCTTGCCCGAAGTAAACAGAGAAGCTACTGCCTTCGACGATACATTGTCCTTCAGCTTGTCATAAAGCGCCTGTCCTTCGGAAGAAAGCGCCGTACGGTCGATCGACACCAGTGCCTTCGCAATGGTCACGGAATCATAACTGCCGCTCGTATATTCCGTATTCATGGTCAGAAGCTGCTCATAACTCGATATGACGGCCGCCGAAGCATTCGACGATGCCTGTGCCGTCTGTACATCATTCTGAGCCGTTTCCAGCTGCTTGTTCAAATTATCGATCTGGGCATCTTTCGAAGAAATATCGTCGCTGTAGGAAAGCGTTGAACTGTTCGCTTCCTCTTTGATTGCCTGGATTCTCGCCGGTACGACAAGGAACCAGATGATCGCCGCGCCGACCGCGATTCCGATCAGAATATTAAGAATAGCCGGCAGGGCACTGCTGTCGCGAAATGCATGCGGTGACGGCTGAATGATCGTATCATTGCCGTGTGTATAGGAAATCGACTCACCGACATCGACTGGTTCATTCAGTTTTTCATCTGAGGCAGCGGCGTCACGGCTCCGCATGGACGCAATATATTTCTGTGTCCGGATATTTCCCCTGTCAAGCCGGTATGCCTTCTGGAAACACTGCTTTGCGCCGGAACGCTGCTCGTTCTTCAGCAGTATGAGGCCAAGAAGCTGATAAACCTCCACAAGCTTTGTATTCGCAGAAACAGCTTTTCTCAGCTGAAGGATCGCCAGATCGTCATTTCCGCTCTGCAGATATTTCAGACATTGATTGTATTTCTTGACTTCCTGATTAAGACGTTCAAAGCCTTCGCGGTCTTTCTGAAGTTCCTTCATATATCCGGCTGCGGCATTCTCTTCAGGATTGATATTGGCACTGATGATCCATTCCGAAAGTGCCTCTCCGACTCTTCCGAGTTCATAATAAACGAGACCCAGCAGGTTTCTGGCTTCAATGTTTCGCTTATTGTATTTAAGGCTCTTGTTCAGACTTTCAGCCGCTCCGGAAAGATCTCTGACCTTTGCCCTTTCCAGTCCTTCATTATAATGAGCATTCGAAATCCATATGATTCTGCGGTAAATCGTAATATCTTCCCCGCAATTCGGACAGACAGGCGCGTCGGTGAGCATGCATCCGCATTTGTAACATCTCATAGATATCCCCAATCCGCCGTAAAAACGGCATATTCTTTCACTGTCGCTTATTTCTGGAATCCTTAAGCATTTCCTTCATAATATCTGTCATATCGGTCAGTTCCTTGTTATAAACGAGTTCTTCCACATCTCCCGTTTCCGGAATCGGCTGATATTTCTTCAGTTCTTCCTCAAAGTCAATCATATTCTGTCCTCCTTGACATGCTGCAGGATCATACCCGCCAGATAAAGGGAACCAATTACAAAAAGCGTTTCATCCGGCTGACGGTCCTTCATCGCCGTATCAAAAGCCGCACACGCATCCTCCGCGGCTCTGACGGGTGTATTCGTATATTTGCTGAACAAACCGGCAAGTTTTGCAGGTTCAACGCTTCTGGAAGAAGCAAACCGGGTGACTGTAATCGTATCCCATCGCGTACTCCCGGCAAGGCGGCGGATCATTGTCTCGTAATCCTTGTCATCGGACACGGCAAAAATCAGACTCTTCCTCCTGCCGATACATTTATTTTCCTCCAAAGTATGCATGCTGTCAAGGAAGCTCTCCGTTCCTTCCGGATTATGGCCTCCGTCGACATAGACACCCGGAAGCACTTCTTCCATCCGGCCGGGCCACCTTGCATTCATAAGCCCGTCCCGTTCCGTCCTGTACTGTACCTCGCGTTCTTCCTGCGTCATATCGTTCCATCCGCTGACGGTGTGAATGATATGAAGTGCTGTCACTGCATTCATCGGCTGATAACTGCCGCTCGTATAAATTCGGAATGTATGGTTCGCATCATACATGCCCGGTACCGAAAAGTCAATATATCTTCCTGTATTCTTAAGGATTTTATAATCAGCTGTTCTGACAGGCAGCTGCGGACATCCAAGCATGTCCGCCCGTCTGCGGATCACTTCGGACGATTCCGGATTCAAATCAAGATAAACGACCGGCACGCCCTTTTTCAGTATTCCTGCCTTCTCCGCAGCTATCTCCGCGATCGTATTTCCCAGGAAAAAGGTATGATCGAGTGAAATCGACACAATGGCCGTAACGGCCGGATGCCGGATTACATTCGTCGTATCGAGCCGTCCGCCGAGTCCTGTTTCAAGGATCACCCAGTCGACTCCTGATTCCTGAAAAGCGTCCATAGCCATGAAAAAAAGGAACTCAAAAAAGGACGGATGCTGGTTTCCTTCTTTCACAAATGCATCAACCGCCGAACGAACACGGCGGTATGAAGCAAGAAAGCGATCCTCGCTGATATCCTGCCCGTCGATCCGGATCCTTTCCCGCAGACTCACAAGATGCGGCGATGTGAACGTGCCGACCCTCCTGCCGCCGGAGCGCATCATGCTCTCCGTATAAATACAGACGGAACCTTTTCCGTTCGTACCTGCCGTGTGAATAATATGAAACCGTGACTCATCAATTTCAAGCCTGTCCATCAGACTGCGGATATATGCAAGATCATGCTTGTCCGTAAAGCGCTGGATATTTTCGATATATACATCTGCCTGCTCGTATTCTCCCATTGATGCACTTCTCCCTTCGCACTTCTTCCTCAAGAGAAACGGCAGCCGTGATACCGGCTGCCATTCATTAAATACCTCAAAGCGCAGCTTAGCGCTGCTTCATTGTATTCAGTCTCTCACTGACCTGATCATGCATTTCTCTGTAATTGGCAAGCTTGTCCTCTTCCTCACGGACCTTCGACTCCGGTGCCTTCCTGCGGAAATTCTCATTGGCCAGCATGCCGGAAGCTCTCTTTATCTCACCGGACAGCCGCTCCTGTTCCTTTTCGAGACGGACGATCTCGGACGCTATGTCGACAAGCTCTTCCATCGGAATATAAACGGAAGCATTGGAAATGACACCTGACACCGCGTCATCCGCTATTCCGGACTTATCTGCCTGAATATTGACGCGGACAGCATTCAGGAAAAACTGGTATGAATCCTGCATCTTTGTAAACATTTCGCGTATTTCCGGACGCTCTGCGACAATATAGATCTGTGTCTTCCGTCCGGCCGGCACATTCATGTCCGTACGCACCTGACGCACGCTTCGGACAAGCTCCTTCACATTGGCCATCTGCGCCTCTTCTTCCGGGAAATCATAAGCGGCACTGTACTCCGGCCACTTTGCAAACATGATCGTCTCCTTCTCAGGATGAAGCGTACAATATATTTCCTCTGTCACAAACGGCATGAACGGATGAAGCAGCTTCAGCGATTCCGTCAGCACTCTGCGGCATGTCCACAGCGCGATATCAGCCGACTCCGGATCCTCATCTCTGCGGCCGAATCTGTTCTTGGCAATTTCGATATACCAGTCGCAGAACTCTTCCCAGATAAAATCATGGATCTTCTGGACCGCGATACCCAGCTCATACTTCTCCATATTTTCGGTCACTTCAGCGGCAACGTGACCAAGCGCACTTAAAATCCACCTGTCTGTGCTGGCAAGCTTTCCGATTTCAGGCTCGGCGATATTTTCATGTCCTTCCGTATACATCATGATAAAGCGTGACGCGTTCCATACCTTATTCGCGAAATTGCGGCTCGCTTCCACACGCTTTTCGAAGAACCGCATATCATTTCCCGGCGCATTTCCTGTGATCAGCGTAAGCCGCAGCGCGTCAGCACCGTATTTATCGATAACATCGAGCGGATTGATCCCGTTTCCGAGAGACTTGCTCATCTTGCGTCCCTGGCTGTCGCGGATCAGTCCGTGAACGAAAACCGTATGGAACGGACACTTTCCTGTATGCGCGTAACCTGAGAAAACCATACGAATGACCCAGAAAAAGATGATGTCGTATCCCGTCACCAGGACATCCGTCGGATAAAAGTAATCGAAATCTTCACTCTTCTCCGGCCAGCCAAGTGTCGAAAACGGCCAGAGTGCAGAGCTGAACCAGGTGTCCAGCGTATCCTCATCCTGTCTGAAATGTGTGCAGCCGCACTTCGGGCACTTGTCCGGCATCGCGTCGCCTACTACGACCTCGCCGCAATCCTCACAGTAATACGCGGGGATCCTGTGTCCCCACCAGAGCTGGCGTGAAATACACCAGTCCCGGATATTTTCAAGCCAGTGCATGTAAATCTTGTCAAAACGTTCCGGCACAAATTCCAGTTCACCCTTGGAAAGCGCCTCCATTGCAGGTTTTGCGAGCTCGTCCATGCGGACGAACCACTGCTGTTTGATCATAGGCTCGACCGTTGTGCCGCAGCGGTCATGTGTTCCTACATTATGGACATGGTCTTCGATCTTCACCAGGTATCCCTGGTCCTTAAGCTCCTCTACGATTGCCTTTCTGGCTTCGTACCGGTCCATGCCTTCATATTTGCCGCCGTTCTCGTTGATCGTTGCATCATCGTTCAGAATGTTGATTTCCGGAAGGTTATGACGCTTCCCGATTTCAAAATCGTTCGGGTCATGAGCCGGTGTGATCTTAACGGCACCTGTTCCGAATTCACGGTCCACATAATCATCCGCGATCACCGGTATTTCTCTGTTTACAAGCGGCAGCAGCACGTTTCTGCCTACAAGATCTTTGTAGCGATCGTCATCCGGATGGACCGCGATCGCCGTATCGCCCAGCATCGTCTCGGGACGCGTCGTCGCGATCACAAGATAATCGTCCGTACCGATGATCGGATAACGAATATGCCAGAAGTGACCCGCCATTTCCTCATGCTCGACCTCTGCCTCGGATATCGTTGTCTTACAGACAGGACACCAGTTGATGATCCGCGAGCCACGGTAAATATAGCCTTCCTTATACAAGCGGATAAACACGGTCTGAACTGCCCTGGAAAGCTTCTCATCCATGGTAAATGCTTCGCGGTCCCAGTCGCAGGAACTTCCCAGCTTCCGCAGCTGTGTCGTTATCGTATGGCCGTATTCTTCGCGCCATTCCCAGGTCTTCTTGATGAATCCCTCTCGGCCAAGCTCCTTCTTGTCAATGCCCTGATCCTTCAGCGCATTCGTCACCTTGACCTCGGTAGATATTGCTGCATGATCCGTTCCCGGAATCCAAAGTGCGTTATATCCCTGCATTCTCTTGAAGCGGATCAGAATATCCTGAAGTGTGTTGTCAAGTGCATGTCCCATATGAAGAACGCCCGTAATATTCGGAGGCGGCATTACGATCGTAAACGGCTTGCGGCTTCGATCCGCTTCTGCGTGGAAATAGCCGTTCTTCTCCCACTTTTCATATAGTTTTCCTTCTATTTCCTTTGGACTGTATGTCTTCTCTAACTGTTTCATCCCCGGCCTCCTGGAATTCCTTCGTATATCATCCTGTTTTTGTCAGGAAAAGTTTCGCCCTTTACAATTTGATGTAAAGGGCGAAATCTCAAAGTACATCTAACATATCATAGTAAAGGAACGGCCTTTTGTCAAGACCGATATGGCGCTTTCCCGTCAAACATCTGGCCTACAAGACTGGAGAACTCCTGATACTGCGGCATCCCTGACAGACTGCCGAGTGCCTTCCGAAGTCCCTTATAATACCATCCTACCATTTCACGGCTTCCTGCCGTAAAACGCTTCCATACACAATCTCCTGTCTTCTGATAGTCACGGCAGATATCCCGCAGATTTGAAAGCTTGTCGCCAAGCGCGACGATCTTCACATCCTCCGGCGCCTCCTCCAGTGCTTCCAGCATCGCCTGCTTCCGTTCCGCCCACGGCCGCGATTTATCATCACTCTCCGCCGCCACAAGCTGTGCGACGCGCGATCCGAACTGCTCTTCAATGGCAGATTCCGTAACGCCGCAGTCTTCGATCGTATCATGCAGAATCGCTGCCGTCACAAGCGTTTCCTCCGGACGTATGTCGGAAACGATCACGGCTGCTTCCAGCGGGTGCTTGATATAAGGGACTTCCGATCCCTTCCGCAGCTGTCCGTCATGTGCTTTTATTGCAAACTGTATCGCTTCCTGGACCAAGGCGTCGTACCTCCTGACAGTGGCTATTGCAATTGACCTGCTTTTATATTAAACTATATCTTGTAGAAATTCAAGCCCAAAGGTACCTTCAGCTACAATATATTCTGTTCTTAATAAAGAACAGAGAGGTATCAGAAAGGAAATCCATGGAACGGAAAACGATTCTGATAACCGGCGCGTCCCGCGGCATAGGCAGAGCCGCCGCGCTTGAGTTTGCCAGGACAAAATGCAACCTGATCCTGACGTGTGCTTCCCGAAAGGATGCGCTTGCCGAAACCGCAGCCAAAGCCCGCGAAGCCGGCTGCAAATACTGCCATACCTTCGTCGGTGATCTTGGAGATCCTGCGAAAGTCCGCCGCCTTTTCGGGGAAATAGCCGTAACATTCGGCGGTGCGGATATCCTTATCAACAATGCCGGCATTTCCAAAACCGGACTGCTGTCAAGTGTAACCGATGAAGACTGGGATGCGATGGTACGCAGCGATCTGTCCTCTGTCTTCTACTGCTGCCGCGGCGCAATTCCTTACATGATCAAGCAGAAAGAGGGGAAGATCATCAACATTTCCTCTGTCTGGGGCAGCAGCGGCGCTTCCTGCGAAGCCGTCTATTCGGCAATGAAGGCAGGCGTGAACGGTCTTACCAAATCACTCGCGAAAGAACTCGCCCCCAGCAATATCCAGGTCAACGCGGTCGCTCCCGGGGCAGTCGACACGGAAATGAACAGTCTCCTCACGGAAGAGGAACGTCATGCGCTTGAAGCAGAAATCCCGGCAGGCCGGTACGGCACGCCGGAAGAGATCGCACATATCATACGCCAGATCTGTGAAGCACCCCCGTATCTGACGGGTCAGATCATCACGGTCAGCGGCGGATGGTACGTCTGATTTCCGCAATCAGTTCGGAGGGAAGCCGGTCACGGTTTTCCTCCGTTACTTCGTATACTTTAACGTCTTCACGTTCTGCGATCTGCAGGGCAAAATCCCCGGAATTCTTCTGCAGCACACCGATCACAAGATCCTGACTGTCGAGCAGGCGAAATACCGTCTGTTTAAAAATATCTGCTTTCTTTTCTGCTTTTCCAAGCTCATCCAGCACAACGAGCCGCGACGGCTCGCTGATCGCGTCACGAAGCAGCGCACATCCCAGAAGCTCAAATGTTTCCGGCACCGGCACGATCGTCCGCTCACCCATGCGGATCAGGACAGGCAGGTCATTTTCACAGACCGCGACAGGACGATAGCTGTGCATGTAAAAGCCTCTTCGTTCTTCTCCGATCGAAAACGGATACGTACGGAATCCCGCAATATTCTTCTGACCGTCTCCTGCGATATCCGGTTCTGCCAGAATTCTGGAAAGAATCGTACTCTTTCCGATCTGCTTTTCTCCCGTCAGAAACAAATGCTTCCGCACGGTATCCCGCGGATGCGCCGTCAAAAGTGACAAGTCTGTTCTTCTGCCGCACCTGTGACGGCAGTATGCAGACACGCTTTCCGGGATTGGCTGAAGCGGCAGCGGGAACCATGCTTCCGGCAGCTTTTCCACAAGATCCGCAAGAACGGCACGATCACGAACCGGATGATAAACAGGCAGTCCGCAGCAATGCGAACGCTTTTCCGAAATCACACCTGTCACGGCGATCGCGTCACCGTTCACACGCTCTTTGGCTTCGTCTTCCTCACGGACACAGATAATGCGCGGGACAGCCAGTTCATATTCTCCCTCCAAAAGAAGAATATCGACCGGAAATTGCTCATATACGGCACCGGTAAGATCCGTTTCCATCATAAGATCCATTTCGGCCTTCCCCTTGAGGCAGACCAGATCGGCACCGGCTTCCCGATGCTTCCATGTATTGCTGCCCGGCTTGTCAAGCGAAAAATTCGGGCAGAAAACGCTCTTCACCGTACCGACGCGATGACCACGTTTCTTCAGTTCCCGCACCAGTTCCGTTACTGTCGTCGTCTTGCCTGATTTGCTGACTCCGACGATTGCACAGATGATCAAGGCTTTGCCTCCTTATTCCCTCGTGATGTCGACGACCTGTCTGCACCAGCGCCTGTGAAATACCTCGTTCGGAATAACAAGCCGGTATCCGCTGTCCTCCTTCACGAGAAAAACCCCGCCGTTTCGTATCTCTTCGCCTGATACCGCGACGATTTCTCCGTCACGGCTGTGAAACGCAACAAGCTCCTCATCCCTGATATCCGGAAAAAGAAACTGCACCGGAGTGCCGCAGCAGATGTATTCCTTGCCGGCATCATCATGATATACGATACGTTCTGCTTTCTGTTCAAACTCTTCCGGCCGCATATTCTTCACCCCATACTGCCAGCATTTCCTCCGGATTTCCGTAACTGTCATCCGTCTTGCCGTGTACTCCGCCGTTTCCGCTGTCCGTAACACCGTGGTCACTGATGATGACCATCCTGCCGTCAAAAGCAGCGCTTATCCGCCGGACCTGACTGTCAGCCGCTTCAGCCTGCTCCATGCACGCTTCACTGTACGGCCCAAATTCATGAGCTTTATCATCGATTTCATGGAAATGCGCAAAAATAAACGGAACGTGCATCAAAGCCGCCTTCACCGCGTCATCGGCGATCCACTCGTCACATCCTCTTCCCTGCCTTGCCGGATGAAGGACCGGCGCAAGTTCCGTTACCAGGATCCTCGTATCACCCTCGAGAAAGGATGTGTCACTGCTGCTGCGGCCCGCAAAAATCGTAGGAACAGCAAGCGTACGTTCCTTATGTGAATGGATACCGTGCACATCCGGCGAAACGCCCGTGATCATCGTGGCCATTGCCGGATTCGTAAGAGGCGGCCGGACCGTACGGACAGGTGTAACAAGAAAGTGACTGCTGATGAATGGGATCCGCTTGTTCCGAAACGCATACCGGTACATTTCATACCCGAAGCCGTCCAGATAACAGACGAGAACGGCGCTCTTTTCCAGATACCGGCGCAGTGCCGGGGCAAACTCCTCCATTCTTCCGCCGTGTGTCATACAAAGCTTTTCGTATTCCTCCGGCGTATTGATATTGTCAGCCACCTCCGTGCCGTATCCAAGATCCTCCAGATCCAGATACACGGTTCGTCCCGTTTCAAAAAGAGAACGCATGCGGTGTTCGCCCTGTGAACGAAGACGCAGAACAGCGGGAAGGAGTCTTTTTGAGTAAATACTGCAGAGGGGCTGCGGACGTCCGGCCTTCCGGATCACGAGACAATCCTCGTTTCCGGTGACTCGTTCCGAAACGGCCTGAAGAAAATGTTGATTCAGAAGCGGCATGTCCGCGGCAAGGAGAAATACATAATCGGATCGGATCGTACGCAGGATCTGATACAGTCCTTCCAGCGGACCGTATTCTTTCAGTTCATCCAAAACGACAGGGCAGTCGAGTCCCGGGAACTTTCCGCGGTCGCCCGCCGAAACACAGATTTCCGGAAAGCTGCTGCATGCGGACAGGACCGTATCCAGAAATGTCCTGCCCTTCCAGGCCATTGCCGGCTTGTCCTCTCCCATTCTGCTGCTTAACCCGCCGGCAAGAATTCCGGCTGCCACTGACGCCATGAAATCACTCTCCCAGATAATATGCATCGATCACCGTTCCCGGCGGAATGATGTCCGATCCCGCCGGCACGATGCCGATCAGATTACAGCCGCACCAATGACTCATCATACCGTTGCCCTGCTGCGGATAAATTTCAATAACAGGAACCGTATCACGAAAAACGAGCATTCCGGGAAGAATGCGGCCTATCGGGCTTTTCTTCGGAAAACCGTCCGGCAGCGTGACTCTGATGCGGGAACAGTACAGATCTCTTCTGCCGCACATCTTCCGAAATGCCGGAAGGCCAAGCAGAAAAAGTGCCGCTGCGGCCGCCGACGGACTTCCCGAAAGACCGAGCAGCAGTTTGCCGTCCCGAACCGCAGCCGCCGTCATCATACCAGGCTTTAAACGTACCTTCCAGAAAAGGATCCTGGCACCTGCCGCTTCCATGGCGCTTCTTGTCATGTCATAATCACCGACCGAAGCCCCGCCTGTCGTAATAACACAGTCCGAATGATCCAGACAGTCACAGACCGCATCCGCAATTGCCTTCGTATCATCCTTTACGATCCCGTAAACTTCCGCGCGGACTCCCCATTCTCTCAGAAAGCCGGCGAGCATGTACGCGCTGCTGTTTCGTATCCTGCCGTACGAAAGCGGTTCCGACACGTCAAGAAGCTCATCGCCCGTACTGACGATCATGACTCTGGGCTGTCTGTAAACCAGCGGCCGGGCACAGCCAAGTCCTGCCAGAATTCCGGCATCCGCCGGCGTAATGACCTTGCCGGCCGAAAGGACAGTCTGTCCGGCCTTCACGTCTTCCCCGGCATGAATGACATTTGTGTCAGACCGTACCGGTGTGCTTATCTTCACTTCCGTATCGGTAAAAACCGTATCTTCATATTTGATGACCGCATCGGCGCCTTCCGGAATCGGTGCTCCTGTCATGATCCGTACCGCCTCAAAAGAGCCGACGGAAACGGCCGGCGTATGGCCGGCCGGCACATGATCGGTCACTTTCAACGTTACAGGATCCCGTGGAGACGCGTCTGACGTATCCGCCGCACGGACGGCATAACCGTCGAGCGGCGACCTGTCAAACGGCGGAATATCCGTATCGGCAGGAACATCTGCTGCAAGCACCCGTCCGTATGAATCGCCGACCGGTACCTCCTCCGTATTCAATTCCCGAACAACGGAAAGAAGCAGACGGACTGCTTCTTCCACCTCTATACCAATCGGAAAACCCTTATTCAAAGCATCCTCCATATCCACATCTAGCTCAGACTCTTCCTTCGTTCCACAATGCTTCTCGCTACCACAAGCCCGTTCGCGGAAGCCTGCAGCAGTCCTCTCGTTATCGATGCACCGTCACCCATCGCGCGCAGCCCGTGGATATTTGTTTCAAACTTCTTGTCTACGATAACCTTGTTCGAATAAAACTTCACCTCAACCCCGTACAGCAGCGTTTCATCGCTTGCGATACCCGGTGTGACATTGTCGAGTGCCTGGATCATCTCATCGATCGCGACCATGATCCTGTGCGGGAAAACAAGCGACAAATCACCAGGCACAGCGTCACGGAGCGTACCGACAATATTATTCCGTACCATGCGCTCTTCCGTTGTCCTGCGGCCGCGTTTAAAATCCCCGTACCGCTGAACAAGGATCTTCCCGTCGCACAGCATATTTCCGAGCTGCGCGATGTGCTTGCCATATTCGATCGGTGAATTGAACGGCGCCGTAAAATTCTTGGAAACAAGCAGCGCGAAGTTCGTATTCTTCGTCTTCATATCAAGCGATTTATATGCATGACCGTTTACAACAGCCAGACCGTCGTCATAATATTCCGTTGAAACCTCACCGGACGGATTCGTACAGAATACGCGGACTTTATCGTCAAATGTCGGAGTATAATAGACAAGCTTCGCCTCGTAAAGCGTCTCGTTCAGTTCCTTCATGATTTCGTCCCGTACTTCGACACGTACGCCGACGTCGACGGTTCCGACCTTCGTCTGAATATGATGCTCCTTGCAAATATTGGAAAACCACTCCGATCCTTCCCGGCCTACACCGGATACGACTTCATCCGCGTAATATGTCTTCCCTGTATCCGTAACAACTCCCTTGACAACGTCTCCGTCGATCAGAATATTGTCGACCATCGTCATGAAATCGATGTCTACGCCGTCTGCCTGAAGCTTCTCCTGGAGACGCGTATAGATCTTATAACCCTCTTCCGTACCGAGATGACGGATCGGGCACTCGATCAGCTTCAGATTTGCCCGGATCGCCTTCGCCCGGATCTGTTCGATCTCTTCCTGCTTGTCGATCCCGTATACATGACTGTCCGCGCCGAACTTCAGATAAATATCATCCGCCTCATGGATCACTTCGGCCGCTTCATCATATCCAAGGATATCCGGCAGCGTTCCGCCGACATCCGGAGAAAGCGACAATTTGCCGTCCGAAAAAGCGCCGGCGCCCGCAAAGCCCGTCGTGATCGAGCACGGTTTGCATCCGACACAGACCTTCGTCTTTCGTTTCGGACAGTTTCTCTTCTCGATCGACCTTCCCTTCTCGATCATCTTGATCCGCAGTGACGGGTCAAGCCGCTTTAACTCATAAGCACAGAAAATACCGGACGGGCCGGCACCAATTATTATCACGTCATATCTGTTATTTTCCATGACAGAAGCCCTCCTGATTCTAAAGCCAGTTTTCACCTTTCGTATCATATCATAAAAAGAACGTCCTGGCTACTTGCATCTTTATTTTCCGTTCCGGCTTTTGGTTTTCTCGCGAAGTTTTCCAAGCACGTCGACCTGTTTCCCCTCACCTTTAAAGAAAAGAACAAGTCCCGGAAAATGACGGCTGATCATCAGTGCCTCCAGAATCAGTGCAAGGACCCCGGCTTCCCACCCTCCAAGCAAAAATGCCGGTATCAGATATGCTGTTGTGATCAATACTCCGCCGAGCGGCAGTGACTTTGAAAGAAGAACGCCCACCATGCCGGCTCCGCATGATAAGAGTCCCCAGACCGGCAGAAAAATCGTGACTGCCATGCATGTACATGACACACCTTTCCCGCCGCGAAACCGCTTCCATGCAGGAAAATTATGACCGGTCACACAGCCCAGTCCTGCATAAAGCACCGCAATATGTCCGATCCCGCGTCCGATCAGATATCCAAGCACGCCGGCCAGGATGGTCTTGGCAAGATCGCCGAGCAGCACAATGATGCCGTAACGAAATCCAAGCTGTTCCATGATATTCGCCATGCCGGGATTTCCTGTCCCGAGCGAATCCGAACTGCCGCCTGTCTTCTTGTATGCAATCCATTCTGCTGTAAGAAAATTACCGCAGATATATCCTACTAACAGGCATAAAAAACGCTCCATAGAAATATTTTCCTTTCTTTCGGTAAGGGAATGTTCTATAGAGCATTATATCAAACATTGACACGGATAAACAAGCAAACCTGCAGAAAAAGAAATACCGCTCCGCAGCCGGCGGCTGCACACGACCCAATGAGGAAACACCGCACCGACACAAATCCTGCCATCATCGATATACATACTATAACAGACAGCAGAACCCACACAATATCGCTTCGGATCTTAAACCGCTTCCAAAATTCCTCCTGATACCGGATATACGAAACCATCTTATCCGGTTCGCTTAAAAGATTTGCATTGCGGATCAGTATATAGAAAATCCACGCGCAAAGAATAAGCGGCGCGAAAATCCACGCTCTTTCAAAAATCCAGTAATACGGATCAGACGAATCAGCCTTGAAATGCTGAGAAAATTTTGTAAATATATTCAGAATCAGAATCGTTTCGATTATATATGCGGCTGTCATCTGATTCTTCAGCATACGTTTATAATCCATTTGCGCTCCTTACGAAAATTTGTTCTGCAGGATCCGCAGCTTTCCGGTATTATTTGCCGAAAGGCAGCAGATCCTGCACATGATCTGTACTTGCCAAATCAGCTGCTAATGGCTGAAACGACCATAAACATATCCACAATAATAAATAATGGTATATGTCAGTGCAACTCCGGCGATAATCGTTCCGACGAAGCCTCCGTCTGTTTCCAGAAGTTCTTCCTGTGTCAATTCTTCAAATCTGCCCATATCTTTCCTCCTGTCATGCATTGCGCCCGTTGTCATAGCCATTCAGAAATGCTCCCAGGAAAGAGAGCATCCCGCCGCATAAGATAAATGCCCATTTACTGAGTCCCCCGTTTACCTGGAGTTCTTCCTTCTCTGTCAAGGGCTGAAAAAGAGCTGCCTCGCTATTCATTCTTCTGCCTCCTTTCCTTACAGTTTCATATTTCTTATACAAACTGCCGCACCGCAGAAGTCCGGACATCCCGCGAAAATATATGCTGCAGATCATATTCTGACGAATACCTGCCGGTACGAATGATCCCCGTTTCCGCAGTATAATTTACGGCTGTCATGATTTGTCTCATATATAACTTTTAATTATTATAACAGCTGTGGCGCGTTTTGTAAATAGTTAATCTGTATATTTACATATTATTTTTGTTGTACTATATCATAGCCTTAACAACAGCAAAAGAGGAATGTCTTCCGCTTCCGGAATCCATTCCTTTTTCCTGCTGTTCATACATTTTCCGGTTCCGCCTGGCGGACACGGGTGTTACGATTCCGAAAACTCGCGTCTTCGTTTTTCTGCCGCAAGACCGATGGCCAGAAATGCCGCTCCAAAACAAAGGACTACCAGGATCGAACTGCGCACCGTTACAATATCGACGCTTCCCAGATCCTTTGCGGCAGCCACAGCGTCATTCGCTTTTACATACCAGTATGCCGGCGTATAACGCGCTGCGGCAAGGACACCGTTTCCCATAAATGCCTGCGGAATGAAAACACCTCCCAGAAAGCTGAAGCCGAGTGGAACGATAGTTGACAGTGCCCCGACCTGTTCGCGCGAAGTTGCCAGCGTACCGATCAGAAAGCCAAGCGCAGAGGCCATCAACGTATAGGCCAGGGCATTTGCCGCGTAAAGAAGCGTTGTTCCCTGAAAAAACGACTTGCCGTTAAAAACTGCGACAAGCATCATCATAACAATCCATAATCCCGCCGAAAAAGATGCTCCGGCGAGCAGAAACTGCACGCTGTAACTGTAAGACGTGATCGGCGAGCAAAATGTCCGGTGCCGCAGATCTTTGTCATTGAAAACCTGCATCAAAACTGCCATGATCGATATCAGAACAGCCGCCAGAATATATGCCAGATACTTAAAGTAATACGACAGGAAGGAATACTTAGCACTGCTTTTCACGCCGCTGTCCATGAGTGATACCGAGGCTGTTTTCGCCATCGTCTTATTCATCTGTGCCGCCAGCATGGTTTCATCCGTCACAGTTCCTGTCTTTACGTACAGGGAAGCTGTGCTCAGCCAGCGCTGCAGCTTTTCACTGATATATGTTCCGGAGAAACTGCCGGGTACGGACGTACAGGAAAGCTGCGGATCTTCCCCCTTCATGAACGATTCCGAAAAGCCCGCCGGAACGCGGATAATATAACTCACCTCGCGGTAATACAGCGCATCCGCAAGCGCAGACGGCGTATCCTTCACATCCACAAATACCGCATTCCCGGAGAGAGCTGTCCGCAGTCCCTCCACAAGCGGTGTGTCCTCCTCCGCCAGAAAGGCGACATCCGTCTTTTCCGACGTATACATTTGATACGACTGATCCGTCGATGCAGAAGCAGACATAATTACAGAAAGCGTCATGAAAACTGTAATATAGATCAGAAGCGTCAGCCTGTTCTGCCACATTACCTTCCCGCAAAGTTTAAAGACTTGCATATTTCTGCCTCCTGATCTTAAGAAATGTCCCGGCTGAAAATACAGCGATAAACGCACAAAGGGCTGCAATGTCACTCCAGAAACGGCCGAGTGACGGCATATAATAAATGTTGTAATAAGCATCCGTCAGCAGATTCACCGGATTGATCCACCCGACAACCGGCGCGTTCTCTAAAATCTGCGTCCGGATGCCCTGATACATCATGCCGGCAAGCATACAGCCTGTCATGGTAAGTCCCAGCATTACACCTGTTTTAAGATTTTCACTTCCTCTGACAACGGCTCCGATAAAAGCTCCGCCGCTTAATCCGAGCAAGCATCCGGCAGCGGTCGTCAGCAGCACTAGATCTGTATGCATGCCGAAATCGATCGCCAGCACATACCGAAGGAAAAGAAAAAGCAAAAGTATTTCCGTCATACTTATGACGAACGAGGCTGCCAGACTGGAGAAAAACATCTTTCCTTTCTTTACCGGCGCAGTATTGACACGGGCCGCGCGGGCCGAAAGATCTGCCTGTATATCTTCTGTCTCCTTCAGTCCCCAGAAGCCGGCGTAAAGGCAGGCCATTGCCAGAAGCGAATAGAAATAAGAGTATGCGCTGTCCGGTTCTGCGTCGGATATCGAAACGTCCCGCAGATATTCCGTCTTCTCATTTAATGATGTCATAAGCTTCTCATATGCCTGCGGCTGCGTTTCCATAATATTCGCGGACGCATACGCCATCTGCAAATAGCTGTCCGCAAATGTCTGCATGAGACTGGCTTCAAAGCCGGAGCCGCCTGCCGTCACCGTAACCGGGTCTCCCGCCGTAAAATATCCGCTTATCGTTCCGTCTTTCAGAAGATCATCTGCCTCCTCTTCGGATACCGGCGTCAGATCAAAGATCCGGCCTTCTCCGTTCGAAACCGCGTTAAGCGCCTCTTTAAAAAACGAATCCTTCTCATATGCCGCATTGTCGATGACTGCTGCCTCGACAGGATGAAAGCTTTCTGAAATTTTGTCAACATTTCGAAGCGTCGCGTTAAAAAGCAGTGCCAGTATGATCGGAAAAGCCATCGTCCAGAATACGGTGGCCCGGTCACGAAGAAGGCACTTAAGCCGCGTACAGAACACATGTGCAGCCATGTTTTCCCCTCCCACTCTTTAATCCCGCAGTTCTTTTCCGGTCAGTTCCAGAAAAACATCGTTCAGCGTAGGCATTTCCGAATAAATCCGTCCGTATCCGACTGACTGCTTCTTCAGGAAATCCAGCACATCCTCCAGATTGTTTCTGTCTTTTGCGGAGCACACGATCAGCTCATGACCGTCGTACGAAACTGTGTCGACGCCGGGAATGGATTTCAGGACGGAAATCTGCCCGTCCGAAATCATATTTGTCTCGACCGTGATCTTCTCGCCGAGTGATATCATGTTCTTAAGCTCTTCCTTTGTACCGTCTGCAATGACGCGTCCGTGGTCGAGAATGACGATCCTTGTGCAGATCTGCTCCACCTCTTCCATATAGTGCGAGGTGTATAAGACCGTCGCACCGTTCCGGTTGAGCTCTTTAATTCCTTCCAGAATATTATTTCTGCTTTGGGGATCGACGGCAACGGTCGGTTCATCCAGAATGATAAGCTTCGGTCTGTGCGCGATGCCGCAGGCAATGTTAAGCCTCCGCAGCAGCCCGCCGGAAAGCTTTTTCGGATAAAATTTCCGGTATTCGTTAAGACCGGTAAACTCAATTGCCTCTTCGGTAAGACGCCGGCATTCTGCCTTGTCTGTTATATAAAGGCCGCAGAAAAAGTACACGTTTTCCCAAACCGTCAGCTCATTGAAAACGGCAACATTCTGCATGACCACGCCGATATCACGCTTGATGTCATACGCGTCAGGCGCCATCGGCCTGCCGAAGACACAGATATCCCCGTTGTTATACGTAAGCAGGGCAAGAATACAGTTCAGAACCGTCGTCTTGCCGCTTCCGTTCGGTCCGAGGAGACCGAGGATTTCCCCTTCTCTTACCTCCAGATCAAAATGATCGAGTGCGACAAGATTCCCGTACCGCTTGACAAGATCTTTCACCGTGATAATCATATGCGCAAACCTCCTCATTGAATGACATCTTCTATTTTAAAGCACATGAAAAAATCGTGCCAGTGCGGCACGTCACAATATGGGATGACAGATGTCATTTTTTGTCACGCCGCGTTGTATGCGGAAATCAACCATGGTATACTTGAGCAGGAAGGGAGGCGATCGTTTGGGAAAAGAGTGCTTAACTGACCGCATCACGCTTTTTGCGTGCTGCGCGATGATCTACCTGTGTCTGCCGCAGTTCGGCCATAATATCGTGATACTGCTTGCTGCCGTCTGCCTGTCGTCTCTTCTTGATTACTTCAGCAGCTCTCCTGTCCTGACCGTGCTTTCGGCAGCTTTTCTTGCCGCAAGCATCTCGGTTCCCGCACTTGCCGTCTTTCTCCCGGTCCTGATCTACGAAACCGTACGTACACCGCGCCGGTATTTCCTGATACCCGCCTTTTTATCAATTGCTCTTTTCACATACGATTACCAGCTGCCGGCGGTATCCGTCCTTGCAGCTTCCGCTCTGGCTGTCGTATTAAAACACAGAAGCTCACAGCTTCTCGCGCTTCGTACGGAACATACCGCGCTGGAGGATGCAAACCGAAAGCTTTCTCTCGAGAAAGAACAGGAGCACCGCATTCTGCTGGAAAATCAGGATGCAGAAATCAGTGTGGCGAAGCTTGCGGAACGCGGGCGCATCGCACGTGAGATCCACGACAGCGTCGGGCATCAGCTTTCCAGCTCGATCCTTCAGGTCGGTGCGCTGCAGGCAGTAAATAAAGAAGAGCGCCTTTCGCCGGGTCTTGCAAATCTGAAAGATACACTGAACGAAGCGATGAATTCCATCCGCACAAGCGTACATGATCTTCATGATGATTCCGTCGATCTGGAACCGGCTCTCGCTTCCCTTGTAAAGAACTTCTCCTTCTGTCCGCTGGAATTTACTTATAATCTGAATACCGAACCGCCGCCCAGGATCCGTTTCACTCTGATCGCCATCGTACGGGAAAGTCTCACGAACATCACACGCCATTCAAACGCGTCCTGCGCATCGATTTTTCTGCGTGAGCATCCGTCGTTCCTTCAGCTTGTTATCCGTGACAACGGAACCGATATCGTCTGCAGCGAAGAAAACGGCATCGGCCTCCAGAATATCCGCGAACGTGTCGAAACCCTTGGCGGCGTTCTGAATATAAATACGGAAACCGGTTTCCGAATTTTTATTACGATACCGAAAGGAGAATCTCAATCATGAAAGTACTGATCGTAGATGATGACCGCCTCGTCGCCCAGTCGCTGAAAACGATCCTGGAGGCGGAAGAAGACATGGAAATATCCGGCACCATGTCTGACGGCGCAGACGCTGTCAGACAGTACGGGCAGCTCGCTCCCGACGTGCTTCTGATGGATATCCGGATGAAAGGCATGAGCGGCCTCGACGCCGCTGCGCAGATTCTTGAATTATACAGCAGCGCCCGGATTCTCTTTCTCACGACCTTTTCAGATGACGAATACATTGCGCGTGCCCTGGCAATCGGTGCGCGCGGCTACATTCTGAAACAGGATTATGAAAGCATCGCCCCGTCACTCCGCGCGGTATACGCCGGTCAGCGCGTTTTCGGAGATGAAATCATAACAAAGCTGCCCTTGTCAAAGGGCAGCGGCACTATTTCTTCCTTCGGTCTTACAGAGCGTGAAACAGAACTTCTGTCTGCCGTGGCGGAAGGTTTGTCAAACAAAGAAATATCTGATAAACTCTGCCTCGGCGAAGGCACCGTCCGCAACTACGTCAGTGCTCTGCTCGAAAAGCTTTCTCTTCGCGACCGTACTCAGCTGGCGGTTTTTTATTATAAGCATAAGTGAATTGCATTTTTTTCGCATGCCTGCTCGCAGAGTCCGCTCTTATAACAGACGAAGCGTCGTAAATGATGTCATATTCTTTTCTTGTCAGGGAGATCACCTGTCCGTCCCGGCTTACAATCATGGACTTCGTATTAATGGAAAGGCCTCCGATTTCAATGACTGCATGCAGTTTATTATTACGCCGGAGCACCGACTCCACACGTGCCAGCAGTTCGACGATTTCAAACGGCTTGACGATATAGTCATCGGCTCCCATTTTAAGGCCCTGCACCTTGTCACTTACAGAATTCCGCGCCGTAATGAAAATCACAGGGGTCTCCTTCGGACGGATATAATCCATCCGCCCAAACCCATCCATGCCGGGCAGCATGACGTCGAGAAGAATCAGGTCATACTGCTCTTTTTCGATGAGATCCTTCCACGATCAAAATACGTATCACTGCTGCTCCTTTCTCAACAGATGGTGTTACTCATTCTGCACCAGACCCATTCCTTCCAGTATTTCCTTCGCCTTTTCCGCATCTTCCTCCGCTACGAAGATGTCTTCACCGTCCTTCGTAAATCGTCCGTATATGCCGAGGATCCCGGCATTTCCCAGGTCTTCTTTGTATGAGGGGATTTTGTTCTTTTCGAAAGCGATCATAATCATCTCCGCCTCGATACTGCTCTGTGCCGTATAAATTCTGACAGCCTTGCGCGTCATTTTACACCTCCGCTTTTTCCTACGATTGATGATAGGATTATATCATGACCCCGGCAAATCATCAAACTGAAAAGGCCACCGACGGAAGGCAGACTGTTTCCAGCCTGTTTGCCGGCGATGACCTTCATTACCATATACGAATCTGATTCTTATTCCTGTCCTTCTATCCGGGCTTCCGGATATTGGTCGACCTTCGCTTCCGTTCCGGTAAGCTTATCGACCCGAACAGCGCATACCTTATATTCCGGTGCCTTGGCGATCTCATCCAGTGCCGCGTTTGTAAGCCAGTTTGCATTGCCGTCAAGGAAATGGAACGGCATCCAGCACTCTCCGGCCGACGTCTTGTCGGAAACCCGCGCCGTTGTAAAAATTGCGCTTCTTCGTGAAGAGACGCGGAACCGCCCCCCGTCCGTTATGCCTGCCTGATTCGCATCCTTCGTATTGATTTCAATAAAAGAGCTTCCGGAGAGTTCGTTCAATCCCTCCTCACGGCCTGTCATGGCACACGCGTTATACTGATAGAGGACACGTCCTGTCATCATGATCAGCGGATATTCGCTGTCCGGCAGCTCTGCCGAAGGCTTGTATTCCGCCGGGTAAAACGTTCCCAGTCCGCGTGAAAACTTACCGACATGAAGGATCGGCGTTCCCGGATGATCCTTGGCCGGACAAGGCCACTGAAGTCCGTTGCCTGCGACCTCTTCGCTGTCGAGCCGCGCATGGCTGATTCCCGCAAACGACGGTGTCACCGAAGCGATCTCATCCATGATCTGCGCACTTGTCAGGTACGGCTGCGCATATCCCATGCGGTTCATGATATCGGTAAAAATATCCGTATCGAGTCTTGTATTGCCGGGTATCGTAACAGCCTTCCGTACACGCTGAACCCGGCGCTCCGTATTCGAAAAAGTGCCTTCCTTCTCAGCATAGGAACGGCCAGGCAGAATCACATCTGCGAGCTTCGCCGTCTCTGTCATGAAAAGCTCATCTACCACAAAGAAGTCAAGCGATTTCAGAGCATGGATAACGTGGTTCGTATCCGGGTCGGATACGACCGGATCTTCACCGAATATGAAAAGACCTTTGATATCGCCGGAAATCATCTTCGGAAAACATTCTGTGGCTTTCGTGCCGATATTGTGATTCAGCTTCGTGCCCCAGGCCTTCTCAAACTTCTCCGTAACGCCTTCTTTAGCCAGTTTCTGATATCCCGGGAACTGATCCGGCAGCGCGCCCATATCGCAGGCACCCTGTACGTTATTCTGACCGCGGATCGGATTGACGCCGCAGCCGGGACGCCCAAGCTTCCCTGTCATCATCGCCATATTGGAAAGCGACATGACGCCTTCCGTTCCTGTAGAATGCTCAGTAACACCAAGACAGTAAAGAATCGGGGCTGCTTTTGCTTTCGCGTACATTCTGGCAGCATTCTTAAGATCTTCCGCATCGATGTGACAAATCTGCGCCACCTTCTCAGGCGTATATTCTTTCACGATATCGCGCAGTTTCTCGAAAGCATCGACTTCTGTTCTTGTCCTGATAAATTCTTCGTCAATCAGGTTCTCTTCGATAAACACATGCATCATGCCGTTTGCGAAAGCTACATTCGTACCCGGCTTTAATTTAAGATGAATATCTGCCTGCTTTGCAAGGCCGGTATCCCGCGGGTCTACAACGATCAGCTTCACACCGCGTGCAGCGGCCTGCCGTATCTGCATGCCGAACACCGGGTGCGCCTCTTCCGGATTTGATCCGCAGATCAGAATCACATCCGAGTCGCGTGTTATATCGTATATCGTATTTGTCATGGCTCCTGAGCCAAGCGTGGTTGCCAGACCGGCAACAGTAGGAGCATGTCAAACGCGCGCACAGTTATCAGTATTGTTTGACTGAAAGGCTGTACGCACCATTTTCTGAAGCATGTATATGTCTTCGTTTGTTGAGCGGGAGCAGGCAAAGCCGGCCAGAGCTTCCCCGCCGTATGTATCACGGATCGCCGTAAATCTGGAAGCAACCAGGTCGAGTGCTTCGTCCCATGTGGCCTTTCGGAATTCTCCGCTCTCACGGTCCCTGATCAGCGGATCTGTGATCCGGTCGCCCGAATGTACAAAGTTATATGAACCAAAACGTCCCTTGACGCAGAGCATCTTATGGTTCGTCGGCCCGTCGGCGGCTTCCGCCCCGACGATCCGATTGTTGTGGACAAGCAGATCATACTGGCAGCCTACGGCACAGTGCGGACACGTTGTCCGGACATGCTTCAGATTCCAGGAACGGTATTTGTTTCCGCCCTTGCGGCTCAACGCACCGGTTGGGCATACTTCTACGCAGTTTCCGCATGATTCGCAGCTGGAATGATCGAAATTCTTGTCTTCTTCAAAATCATACGGAACGCCCATGCGTTCTTCAAATCCGCGTCCGATAATGGAAATCGCGTTCCGGCCTGAAATCTGCTCGCACGTACGCTGGCATTTTCTGCACATGATGCAGCGGTTCGGGTCAAATGTAAAGAACGGATTGGAATCATCCATGGCGAGTTCTTCTTCCTCGCATGCCGTTTCTGATTCTTCGACCCCGTATTCATTGCAGTATTTCTGCAGATCACAGTTACCGTTCTGCTCACAGCTGAAGCAGACGGCACGGTGCTTCGACATTAATAGTTCCAGTACAAACCTGCGTGCGGCAATTACCTTCGGAGAATTCGTATAGATCACATTCCCCTCCGCGATCGGAGCCGAGCAGGCCGTAACGAGCTTACGGTTTCCCTCGATCTCGACAACGCAGAGACGGCAGGAGCCGTCCGGCGGCAGATCCGGCAGATAACAAAGTGTCGGAATTTCGATACCCGCAGCCGCCGCGGCTTTGAGGATCGTAGTTCCCTCTTCCGCCTCAACCGGGTATCCGTCAATCATAGTATGCAGCATGTTCTACTACCTCCCAAATAGTCTTTTGAACACATGTAACCGCATTTTATTATAAACGCTTAGACAAAAGATTTCAATTCCCATAACGGAACAATTTACGCGGCCGAATCCCTGCTTTTTGCCAAAATAATTATTTGAATATCTATATAAATGTTGTATAGTAGAATTATGCATGCTGTGGAATCTGATCTATGCAATGTATCTTACCAAGGGGGTAAAATTATGAACACAGTATTTCTTGAAGAGATGAGTGCCGACGAGAAGCGGCAGATCATCCAGGATGCCGGAGGCGATACCGAGCATCTTCTTTCTGTCCTGCTTGAACTCCAGTCTCATTCCGGGACCAGCAGCATCGACGAAGCTACTGCAGAGCTTGTGGCAGACGAACTTCATCTTTCTCCGACCCACGTCCATGACGCGATCACATTCTATGAAATGCTTGACGCAAAGCCGTCGGCCCGTTACACGATCAATATCTGCAAAAGTGCTCCCTGCTATTACGCAAAGGCAGCAAAACCCGCCGATCTCTTAAAGGAGATTCTGGGCATTTCTCCCGGTGAAACAACACCGGACGGAATGTTCCGAATCCGCTACTGTTCCTGCTTCGGTGCATGTGACATGAGCCCCGCGATCAAAATCGGCGACGATGTTTACGGGAATCTGACTTTGGACAGCCTGCGGAAACTGATAGACGATTTACGCGCGCGTTAGGAGGGAATACGATGCCGAAAACCATGAAAATATTGACTGAATTTGCCGGTTCCTACGACGGCACAAACGTCGCGGAATATAAAGCACACGGCGGTTACCAGGCGCTTGCCCATGTCGTCACCATGTCACAGCAGGAAATACTGGACGAACTGCTGGACGCCCAGCTCCTTGGCCGCGGCGGTGCCGCTTATCCGGCCGGCCGCAAATGGAGTCAGATGGCACATATCAAGGAAATGCCGAAATATATCGTCTGCAATGCTGACGAAGGAGAACCCGGAACGTTTAAAGACCGCGAACTGCTGAGAGACCAGCCACTTACAGTAATTGAGGGAATGACGATCGCCGGACGCACCTTACACGCGGAACGCGGCTTCATTTATATCCGCGGTGAGTACCGCAATATCCAGAAAACATTCCAGAAGGCCATCGATGACGCTGAAAAGAACGGATATCTCGGCCGGAACATTATGGGAATCGAAGGATTCAACTATACGATCACGATCGTTTCCGGAGCCGGTGCATACGTCTGCGGAGAAAACTCCGCATTGCTCAATTCCATCGAAGGCAAAGCCGGACGGCCGCGCATCAAGCCGCCGCATCTGGCTGAAGTAGGCGTCTATTCCCTCCCGACGCTTGTCAACAACGTTGAATCATTTTCTGATCTGACAGTTATTTACACACTCGGCGCTTCCCGTTTCAAGGAGATCGGAGTCGAGTCGAGCGGCGGGACCGCACTTGTTGCAGTCTGCGGTCATGTCAGAAAACCCGGCGTTTACGAAGTCGGTCTTGGGAAGGTAACGCTGCGTGATCTGATCTATGATCCCGAACTCGGCGGCGGCATGTATGACAAACCGCTCAAATTCTATCACCTCGGCGGACAGTCCGGACCGATCGGCTTTCCGGAACAGCTTGACACACCGTTTGATCACGAAAGCCTCAAGAAAGAAAAGCTCTCTGTCGGAAGCGGTGCCTTCGTCGTGATGGACGAGAGCGTCTGCCTCGTAGATTACTGCAGAAAAGTTATGGAATTCTTCGCCGATGAATCCTGCGGCAAATGCACCCCATGCCGGATCGGAACAGAGCGCGCCCTGCAGCTTCTCACACGTCTCTGTGAGGGCAAAGGTCAGGAAGGCGATACAGATAAGCTGGAATATATGGTCGGTCAGATATCTTCACTGGCAGCCTGCGGTCTTGCTCAGGCCTGCGACAAAGCGATCATGAGCTGTCTCCGCCACCGCCGTGATGAATTTCTTGCACATGAGCACGGCATCTGCCCGACGCTCTCATGCAATATGAAAGCTCCTTCTTCAGTCCTCTGATGAAGGAACTGTAATATCCGCATACCGGAACCGGATGATCTTTCCAAGGTCATCCGGTTTTATTTCGACCTGAAATCCGATTCTCCCGGCGCTGAAATATATCGTATCAAACTGCTGTGCCGTGCTGTCCACAAACGTAGGATAAACTTTCTTCATACCGATCGGAGAACAGCCTCCGTGAACATACCCCGTATTCGGAAGAAGCTCACGTGACAAAATCATAGAAACCGATTTCTCCGACGATACCGACGCTGCCTTCTTTAAGTCAAGCTCCGCGGCAGCCGGTATTACAAACACATACAGCTGACCTGACTTGCCTCTCGTCACCAGCGTTTTATAGACACGAGCCTCTTCAAGTCCCATAAGACGCGCGGCCTCGACGCCGCTGACCGCCTCTTTGAGATCGGCATGGTATGATTCATACGGGATCCTCTTCTGTTCCAGAAGCCGCATCACATTCGTCTTTTCTTCATTTCTGCCGCTCAATTTCAGCCTCTCCCTTCTACGGATGCACAATTCTGTCACGATACGGCAGAGAACATTCCATCCGGCAAAGCCTGTCGATGACCCGGTCATCATCCCAGTAATGCATCGGATAGACGGTATCCGTATCCGTATGTCTCATAAAATAGTCGAACCCCCGGTAAAAGTCATCATCCTGCCGTGAATCAAGCACCACAAATGCTGCGTCGAAGTGACGTCCTTCCAAAGAATCGATCTGCTTTCTGAACTGCGCTTCCATCTCCTCGTTTTCCTTTGCGGACTGTTCTTCCCACGTCCACCAGTTCAAATCCCCCGCGTGAAAAACCGTCTTTCCGTCCGCTGTGACAATGAAAGCAACGCCGGCATCCGTGGACTTCAGCGTTTCGACCGTCACATGACCGATCGTCTCTTTTCTGCCAGACGAAAGGAATGTAATCTTCTCATAATCTTCTTCGCTGACACCGTGATTCAGGAAAAAACTCTTTCCGTACTTCCGCTTGATATCCCGTGAAAAAATAAAACGGACATCCTGGCGATCCGCCAGAAGCGTAAAAATCTCCAGGTTAAAATGATCTGCATGGCTATGGCTGGAGAAAACGTAAACCGGCATTCCGGCCGGTAATTCCGGCAGTTCACCCTTATAATAATCAAAAATCAAAATAACTGACGAAAGCTCTGCGGTAAAGCAGCTGTGTGCAACGTATGTGATCTTCACGAACACGGCCCCCTTTCTTTCAATTCCAGTATATCAGTTTTGCATCCTCTTTGTACAGAGATACGTTTTCATGATACAATTAAAAATACGAAGCCATTTCATGATTTACCGTCTTTTGTACGGAAAGGAAGTTCACAGATATGAAAAATCCGGAAACAATTACAGCATGGACCCGCCAGGTGCCTGAAGTGCTCACAGAGCTTCGCCGAAACGGGATCTATAAGGTCCGGGAAGAATATATCCGGATCAAAAACGATACCATAGCCGAATATTATCTGAAACTATATGACTGGTATACAGCAAAAAGCAGAAAATACATCGATATACCGGCTGACGCCTTCTATCCCATCTGGTTTTCGCTCGACGAAGATTACCGTCTTCAGCCAGTCTCCGATTCGATCATCCTGAAGGTTCAGCTTCCGCGAGATCAAATCTTGATCGTTGATATCGAAAAGTGGGAATACCGAGGAAATGATCTTTATGTACCGGCCGACAAATCCGACGAAGAAATGTTCCATAAAGAACTCCGGCGATACGGTATAGCGGATGAAACTTCATTGGTCGAAACAAGCAAAGGCAACTTCTATCCGCTGCTTAAACGCCGTGTTCTGGAAAGCTGGGAAAGGATCTTTACAATGCCGCCTGCCAGCCTTAAGAATGGTTTTGCAACGTCATGGATATTGAAAGAAGAATGGGTCACGGAGGTACTGCGAAATGAATGAAACCATAACGGTCTGGACAGGCCAAAGCCCCATCGTTACGGATACTCTTAAGGAAACCGGCCGGTACGTCGTCAAGAGATCTTACGTCGATATGAAATATGCAGATTCCGCCTGGATCTTTCAAGAGGCTTACCAATATCTCTCTCATGCCGTACAGAACTTCCTTCCGCGTCCGGACGATGCCGAAAGTCCTGTATGGGTATACCGCGATCCGAAATATATCTATGCATCACCCGATACCCATATTCTTACATTGTCTGTACCGCGGTCCAGACTATTTCTCTTTGACATGCAGCGATGGAACAGAATCCTGAACCTGCGGTATCTCGGCAGTGACAGTGCAGACGAAGAAGCCTTTGAAAAACAGCTTGAAAGACAAGGCATAACAGATGAGCTAAAGCTCTTCTCGACGCCTTACTATCCTCTGGAAAAACGCAGCGTGATCAAAAGCTGGGATCGTCTTTTCGAAAAGAATCAGGATGAAAAATTTCTTCTGCAGGGAATGACCTGGGAAATTTTAAGTGAATGGATCACTGCCGATTCCGCCGTATCATAAACAACTGCCGTTTCGAAGCCAGATCAAAATGCTTCGAAACGGCAGTTTCTTTCTGTACCGTTCAAGGTCAGCGTTTCAGATTCTCTTTCAGCTCCGCAAGGCATTTCAAAAGTTCTCCCGGAACCTTATTCCCGAATTTCGCGTAAAATGTTTCAATACCTTCTGCTTCCTCTGTCCAGAGATCTCTGTCGATTGTAAGCAGATCCTTCAGCGTATCGAACGATACTTCACTCTCGAGTCCCTCCAGATCAATATCTTCCGGATTCGGAAGATAACCGATCGGAGAATCGGCCGCCTCTGCCTCATCATAGCAGCGTTTCATGATCCACTCAAGGACACGCATGTTCTCGCCGTATCCCGGCCACACAAACTTCCCGCTGTCATCCGTACGGAACCAGTTCACATTGAAAATCTTCGGCGGATCCTTCAGCAGCTTCGCCATGTCAAGCCAGTGCTGCCAGTAATCTGCCATATGGTAGCCGCAGAACGGAAGCATCGCCATCGGATCGCGGCGCACTTCGCCGACTTTGCCCTCCGCAGCTGCCGTCTTCTCCGAAGCCATGATCGAACCCACAAATACGCCGTGCGCCCAGTTTCTGGACTGGTAGACAAGCGGAGCCGTCTTCGCCCTCCTGCCGCCGAAGACGATCGCCGAAATCGGCACGCCCTCCGGATTGTCGAACTCCTTCGACAGACACGGACAGTTTCTGGCTGGAGCCGTGAAACGCGAGTTCGGATGAGCACCCTGGGAACCATCGGCAGGATCCCATGGCTCAACTTTCCAGTTCAGTGCTCCCTGCGGCGGGTTCTTATCCATTCCTTCCCACCACACAGTTCCGTCCGGTTTCAGAACAACGTTTGTAAAAATCGAATCCTTCTTCGTAGAAAGAAGGGCATTCGGATTCGATTTCATACTTGTACCGGGTGCAACGCCGAAGAAGCCGTATTCCGGGTTTACCGCCCAAAGTCTTCCGTCCGGGCCGGGACGCAGCCATGCGATATCATCGCCGACTGTCCAGATCTTATATCCCTTCTTCTGATATATCTCAGGCGGAATCAGCATTGCCAGATTCGTCTTCCCGCAGGCTGACGGAAAGGCCGCTGCCAGATAACGAATATCACCGTCCGGGCTTTCCATGCCGAGGATCAGCATATGCTCTGCCATCCAGCCTTCTTTCCTGCCGAGACAGGAGGCAATGCGAAGTGCGAAGCACTTCTTGCCAAGAAGTACATTGCCGCCGTACCCGGAATTGACCGACATGATCGTATTATCCTGAGGAAAATGAACGATATACCGCTTCTCCTCATCAAGCTCCGCTTTCGCGTGGAGGCATTTAATAAAATCCGAACTGTCCCCGATTGCATCAAGCACCTCCGTGCCGATCCGTGTCATGATCGCCATGCTGACAACGACATAGATCGAATCAGTAAGTTCGATTCCGTACTTTGCAAACGGAGAACCGATGATGCTCATCGAATAGGGGATGACGTACATCGTCCGCCCGTTCATGGAATTCCTGTAAATTTCCTTCAGCTTTGCATACATTTCATCCGGCGCCATCCAGTTATTCGTCGGACCCGCATCTTCTTCCTTCTCACAGCATATGAACGTCCTGGATTCCACACGCGCAACATCGTTCAATGCGCTTCTGTGATAAACACAGCCGGGAAGCTCCTTCTCATTCAGCTTAACCAGTTCCCCCGTCGCGTATGCTTCTTGCCGGAGTCCTTCCAGCTGCCGTTCGGAGCCGTCGATCCAGACGATCTTGTCCGGTCCCGTCATCGATGCCATTTCATCGATCCACTGGAGGATATTCTTATTTGTGGCAGTCATCCTTTGTACCCCCTTAACACAGTAATATGATTGCTGTACCGCTATTAATCATATAAAAATCCGGAGGTTTTATCAATAGGCAAAATGCATATTTGTTTTATTCAAAATTCATTATTTCGATACAATGTGCATATATCATCGCTTTATTATATTATTTTTGCATTTTATCATTTCTTAAATTTCATATTTTAATTTTTTCTCTCTGTCCCTTCTGTCCTTCTGCCGGGCATATACAATTCTCCCTTGTCTGCATTCCACAGCTGGAAACTGTTCATGATATTCAGACGCTTCCCGGGATCTTCATAAGCAAAATGGAAAAGCTCTTCTATCCTGTTTAAGCGGTACAGCAATGTATTCCGATGAATTCCAAGCGCGGAAGCAGAATAATCCTTATCGTGGAGAGACAGACTGTAAACCATCAGCGTCCTGAAATATTCTGTCTTGTTCTTTCTGTCATATTCAGCCAGTTTCGGCAAGAGCGGGTCGATGAACATGCCTGCATTCATATTCATGCTTACAAACTCAAAAATCTGATTCGGCACAAGACTGTCAAAAAATTCAAACTGCTTCCGTGTAAGTCTTGCTGTGGTATATGCCTGCTGGAACCGTCCGGCCGTTTCCAGCAGATTTGTATACGGCTGCGAAATACCGCTCGAAACACTTGCCGGTGCAATATATTTGCTTACACGCTCGAAAAAAGCCTTCTCCTTCTCAGAATATCCACGCCCGCTCATCAGTCCGAACAGCGTAACGATGCAGCCTCCATACACAACACTGACCGTTGCTCTGTAAATATCAGATATTTCAGAAATCACCATCGTCGCAAATGCTCTCTGGGAAGCATCTGTTCCGACCGGCGTCACCATCAGCGAAAACGCACCGCGAAGTCCTGATTCCAGACTGTGTGACGCTATCATTCTCACTTCGGAATTGGTCTGCGGTTCCAGAAGATCCGTAAGTGACGCTGACAGCGATGCCTTCATTCTTCTTCTGTGCGGTATCATCAGTATTCTGAGTGCATCCGTAAAAACCTGCATGGCCTTCAGATCCTCCGGATACATCTTCTCATCGAACATAAAAACAGCTGCATGACCGTATATCTTCTCTCCTTCAAAAATTTCACTGAATATGCGCGGACAGCTGCCGACAAGTCCCTTGTCCGCATAAAACGGACCGTAAATCAGATTCTTATTCTTCAGATATTCCTCCTGATACCCGATAATCGTTTCCCGCGGCAGGACCTTCTTTTCAAAAAGCGTATCCCAGATTATTTCTCCGGTCTTCTCCTGTGGATACTGACAGATCAGTCTGTAATTCTCATCTGTAAGGAGTACGGGCATTCCAAAAAACTGCCATGCAGCTTCAACAACAGCCGGTATTTCATCCGTCTTCAGCGCTTCAAAGAAAACCCGGTATGCTTCCGCTTCATTCCCATGTTTCTTTCTTCTTGTTGTCATTTTGCACAATCCTCTATGTATTGTTTATTAATTAACGACTATATTATTTGATATTTCCTGTGATATAGTTCTCTTATCAAGCATACAACAAATTACTGGTTTGTGCAAACCAGACAATTCAGTGTTGGAAAGGATGGTATTTATGGATTTTTCAACGACGTTTTCCCCTTATAAAATCGGGAATGTAACGATCAAAAACAGGCTTATCATGCCTGCAATGGATTCCGGCGTATTCAGCATGGAAGGAAACGTGATCGAGCCCACGCTTGATTATTACGGTGCAAGAGCAGCAGGCGGCTTCGGCCTTATCATCATTGAAATCTCGGCAGTTGAGCGAAGGGGCGTCGGTATGCCGTGCGAGCCGAACGTATGGGATGACTCAAATCTGGCAGGTATGACAAAGCTGGCGAACCGCATTAAGATGAACGGCGCAAGAACCATCGTTCAGCTTCATCACGCAGGCCGGGAAACGATCGGCCTAATGGCCGGTGAGCAGATCGCAGCACCGTCAAGTGTTCCGTGCCCTACGAACCGTGAAACACCGCATGAATTCTCGACTCAGGAAGTTTATGACCTGATCCGCCACTACGCAGAAGCTGCAGAGCGCTGCAAGAAGGCCGGTTTCGACGGTGTTGAAATCCATGCCTCACACGGATATATGGGCGGCCAGTTCCTGTCTCCCCGTTCCAACAAACGAATCGATGAATTCGGAGGCGGCCTCGAAGGACGCGCATATTTCATGAAGCTTGTTGTTGAAAGCATTAAAGAACTTTGCGGAGAGGACTTCATCGTCACAACGAGGCTCTCATCCAAAGAAAACCGAATCGGCGGACTTGAGATGGAAGAAACTGTCGTATTTGCTCAAATGCTGGAAAGCTATGGATATGACGCACTGCACATTTCTGCAGGAACATATGAAACGTGGCAGACGATCGTTCCGCCCTCCAGCTGGCAGTCCGGCTGGAACCTTCCTGCAGCACGCAGAATCAAGGAAGCCGTTTCGATTCCTGTATTCTCCGTCGGACTCTTCCACGATCCGTATACGATCGAGACAGCGCTGAAGCGCGGTGACTGTGACGGTATTTCACTTGGCCGTCAGTCGATCTGCGATCCTGACTTCCCGAACAAAATGTCTTCAGGTGTCCTTGATGATATCATTCCCTGCCTTGGCTGTACACAGCGCTGCATGGAATTCAATTATCCCGAGAATCTGATGCCTGGTGACTGGGGTGTCTCCTGCATGCTGAATCCGGAATCGAGCCATCGCCCTGACCGTCTTCTTACAAAAACGGAAACACCAAAGAAGGTTGTTGTCGTCGGTGCCGGCCCTGCCGGAATGCAGGCAGCCTTCATGGCAGCCGGCCGCGGCCACACCGTAACGCTTCTGGAAAAGGCGCCGCTGAACCGTGCCGGCGGTCAGTTCCTCATTGCAGCTTATCCGCCTTTCAAGCAGGGGCTTACAAGAGAAATTCGTTATCAGCTTCATATGTGCCGCAAGAACGGCGTTGACATGCGTTTCGATACCGAAGCGACACCGGAACTGATCAAGGAACTCTCTCCAGATGTTCTGATCATGGCAACAGGTGCGACGCCGATCATTCCTGCCATCAAAGGTCTGGAAGAATCAGATGCCGTCCTCGCGAACGATGTACTGCTTGGAAGTCCGGTACTGAAATCAAGCGCTCTGATTATCGGCGGCGGCGAAGTCGGTGTGGAAACGGCTGAATATGCAACGGATTACTGCTCCAGAGTATCCGTTGTCGAAATGCTTCCGCAGATTGCCGGACAGCTTTATCTCACCGTCCGGAATGACTTGCTCGAGCGATTCAAGAAAGAAGAAATCGACGTACATGTAAATACGAAGGTCAAAGAGTTTATTCCCGGCGGTATCATCGCAGAATGTGACGGAAAAACCGTTACCTTAAACGGATATGACACGATTATCCTTGCTCTTGGTTCTAAGCCTTATGTTCCATTCGATCCGTCCGGCCTGGCTCCGGAAGTCTATACGATAGGTGACGCAGTAAAAACACGCGACGCGAAATGGGCTATTTACGAAGCTTACCGCACCGCACAGAAGATCTGACGATCTGGAAAGGAGCAGATTATGGTTTCAGAAGTACTGGAAAAATATGTAGCTTGTTTAAATGGAGGAAATGCCGACGCTATCGCAGAACTCTTTGCCGATGAATGCGATTTCGTAGACGGCGGTGCCCGTCCGTTCAATTTCCCCGATGTGGTTGCATCCGGAAAAGCTGCTGTAAAAGATGCTTTCAAGGGAGTATTTGAGACATATACGGTCATCGCGAAAATCACGAGACTGAACCCGAATTCCATGGAATATGACGTTTCTCTTGCAGGTCTTGATATTCCCTGCATCGGAGCTGCTACTCTTGACGAAAACGGTAAAATAAAAGAATATATCGTCCGTCCAAGATAATTTTCTCCAACAGAACCGATTTCACTGAGTCTGCCGCCGAAAGGCGGCAGACTCTTCTGTCTTCCTGTTAACTGTTCTGCTGTGTCCCTCTTGCATTGTAATCATTATCAATGCGTACTTTCCAGTCATCTTTCACAGGGCGGTCCATACGAAAGCTGCTGAGCGTCTCATTCAGCACCTCATAGTTAAGCTTCGTTCCCTTACTGTCGCATTTATAATTTACTGCTCTGGCTTCATCGATTCCAAAATGACCCGCCGTTTCAGCCGCGTCGATATTGGCTCCAAGGAAGAGAAACTCCCAGCCGTATAAGTTCTTCTGACGCTCAACCATCGCTTTCACATGCTCCCATGTATAAAAATGACTGGAATTCTCCATTCCATCCGTGGTGATAATGAAAATCGTATGTTCCGGTACATCTTCCGGACGTGCATACTTATGGACATTACCGATATGATGGATCGCTCCTCCCAAAGCATCCAGCAGTGCTGTGCAGCCCCGCACGGAATACGCTCTTTCGGTCAGGGGCGGTACGTCCTTTATCCGCATCCGGTCATGGATTACTTCACTCGTGCTGTCAAAAAGCACCGTCGAAACGTAAGCCTCCCCGCTCTCCCGTTTCTGCTTCTCCAGCATTCCGTTAAAGCCTCCGATTGTGTCACTTTCCAGGCCGCGCATCGATCCGCTGCGGTCCAGGATAAAAACGATTTCCGTCAATCCTCTCTTCATATTCCAGACCTCCTTCAAATAACCAGCTGTTATTACCTTACAGCTGCATTATAGAATGGCCGCGGAATCTTTCGGTCGCCCTGAAAGCGACAATTCAAACCGGAGCTCTTTTTTCGATTATTTGTTGATGAAATACAGCCCTGCCATACAAATCAGAATTCCGGCAATTTTATTGCCCGTGATCGCTTCCTGGTAAAAAAGATACCCGACAAAGATCAGGCTGACGGCGAGCAGAGCGCTGCAGACCAGCTGCCCCGTGCTGACATTCCATCCCAGCCTGTACATATAAATCGAGCCTGCTTCCAGACCGATGATCATAATGCCGAGTGCGAAGCTGCTCCAGTTCAGATTGTGACACTCCTGCAGCAGATTTCCGCCCTTGCTGAAAACAGCATACAGGATTGCTGCTGCGCATGCGCCGACCAGATACGTTACCGTTAGTGAAGCAAACGGATTGACCCCCTGCGGCACGGATTTGGAGCATACCTGATAAAGGACACTGGAAACAACGATCATGAGTATCGGAATATACCGGTTCATAAGAAAATCCCCCTCTGATTATTCAGGCTCCAAGCAGACATTGGTCAAACGCAAAAAGAGCCTCATTGATTTCAAATATATTGTAATTTCCGTTTTTTATAAAATATTCTATGATAACATCAAATTTACTGCTGTGTGAAAGCGCAAATCCGGCCTTCATAAGCATTTCTCTTGTTTCGTCAAGCGGAAGCTCCAGCGCGACCGCAAATGCAAGCGCCGTTGTCTTGCTCGGACGATAATTCCGGTCGCTCCGAATCTTCGAAAAAAGCTTCCTGTCAATATTGGCTTTCTTGTAACAGGCTGCATCCGAAATTCCTTTTTCATCGATCTTGCGGAGGAGCATCTGTGAAAAACTCTCGTCAAGCATACGAACTGCGTCGTCCAGCTCCAGCTTCTGCTCCGCAGGTGAGGATCCCGAAATTTTCATTTCAAAGAAGTACGGAGAATCTTCCCGTGCCAGTTGTCTGACTGCCCGTTCTTTATAAGATTCGCTGTGTACTTCCACGTAATTGTCATCGATATATTCCCGGATGTCCGCAAAAAGCCTGCCGCCGAATAAAACAGCCGGTTTATCGAAAAGAACGATATATACCGTCATGTCATTTTCAAAAAGGAAGGTGCTGATCGTCTCGATCGCAGTCTTTAAGGCCTTATCCTTTGGATATCCGTAGATTCCGGACGAAATAAGGGGAAATGCCACGGTTTCACATCCGTACGCTTTTGCGAGTTCAAGAGATTTCCTGTAGCAGGAAATCAGCTTTTCCTCTTCCCCGTGACGGCCGTCCCGCCAGCGCGGGCCGACTGTATGGATAATGTACCGGCAGGGCATATGATATCCCTTCGTAATCTTCGCATCTCCTGTCGCGCAGCCTCCAAGCGTCCGGCATTCCTCAAGGAGAGCCGGACCGGCCGCACGGTGAATCGCTCCGTCAACACCTCCGCCTCCAAGCAGAGAAGAATTCGCGGCATTGACAACAGCATCCGCGCTGACCTTTGTAATATCGTTTCGAATCAACTGCAGCGGCATACCCCGCACCTCCATATCCATCGGATTAACTCGTGTCTCTCCGGTAACGGATTGCTCCGCCGCTTCGCGGCTCCCGCAATCCTGAACACACTCGGATTCCGCTGATTTACTTCGTAAATCGCTTGACCCGTGTCTCTCCGGTAACGGATTGCTCCGCCGCTTCGCGGCTCCCGCAATCCTGAAAACACTCGGATTCCGCTGATTTACTTCGTAAATCGCTTCATCCTCGTGTTTTCCTGTTTCCAAGGCCATGGGATTTTTTCCGCAAGCGGAAAATCCCATGGCTTTGGAAACTTACCTCTATCATATCACACAAGCAAATAACAAAAAAGCAGGGCATACGTTTCTGCGGAGTTTTTCTGTCTTATGCCTGCCGGCATAAGACAAAAATCCTGCCGCAAAACTACCGTTTTCCCTTTACACACCATGCCTCATGCGATATATTTAAAAAAGATTACTGACACATCACCATTTTAAAAGGAGCAGCTTCATGGATAAATATAAGAATGTAAAAGACAGCATTACCGAACAGTGCCACCTTGTCATGCACCGGGATATCAACGGCATGGGGCGTCTTTACGGCGGCACACTGATGTCCTGGATCGACGAAACAGCCGGGATCGTCGGAAGAAGGCATGCCGGATGCCTCGTCACAACGGCCGCCGTCGACAACCTGAAGTTACGTGACGGCTGTTATCTGGGCGAACTCGTCGTACTGATCGGAAGGGTCACATATGTCGGCAACACTTCCATGGATGTTCAGGTCGATACATACAGAGAAGTCCTCGGCGGAACGCGAACATTGATCAACCGGGCTTTTCTCGTCATGGTCGCAATCGACGAAAATCAAAAGCCGACACCCGTTCCGCGTCTCCGTGTCCGCACCGAATCGGAGAAAGCAGCATGGGAAGCCGGAAGCAAACGGTATGATCTTCGCAAAATTCGGAAGACAGAAGGTTTCTAAATGAAAACTGCCTGTGCCGGGATCACCGGACACAGGCAGGAAAAATCAGACAGTCCGCAAATAATCTTTCATATCCTTCACTCGCGCCGAGCTCCATGTACTCCATGCTTTCGGTAAGTTTTTCCATCTTCTGTTTCTCTTTTCCGGACATCAGTGCCATATACGCGCCGGTTCTCGAAGTATTTCCGACATACTCGACTTTACCGCGTACTTCTTCAGGCAGGATGCCGGTGCCGATCAGGCTGTCCGCGGTAAGATGCGCGCCAAACTGACCTGCGATCATTACCTTGTCAAGCTCATCCGCCGTCCTGCCGGCTTTTTTAAGCAATGCACAGAAGCCCGAAAGGATCGCTCCTTTTGCCAGCTGAACCTGACGCACATCCTTCTGTGTTATCAGAAGCCTTTCTTTTCCGCCCGCCAGAATGAATTCTCGTTTTTTTCCGTTCATCTGCAGCAGCGCACGCCGGTAATCGTTTTCTTTAAGACTTTCCGGTTTGACAAAGCTGCCGTCCTTCCGAACAATTCCCGTCCGCAGCAGTTCCTTTACTGCAGCCAGAATACCGCTTCCGCATATTCCGACAGGTTTCTCACAGCCGATCACCTGCAGTTCCACACCATTCTCCGTGATCCGGACGTCCTCTGCGGCGCCTTTCTCTGCGAGCATGCCGGAACTGATATTCATTCCTTCCAGCGCCGGCCCGGCGGCACAGGAACAGCACAAAAGCCTCCCGTGGTCAGAAAAAACGATTTCTCCGTTCGTTCCGATATCGATGAAAAGTACGTTCCCGTCCGCTTCGTGCAGTCCGCACACATGCGTTCCGGCGACAATATCGGCTCCGATATAGGAAGACACAGACGGCAGGCAGTAGAGCCGGGCGCCGCGTGACGCTGCGGCAATACCGATGTCCCGCGCCGGAATGTCTTTCGCTTTCACGAATATCGGCGCATACGGTGACGATCCGATCGACGCACCGTCGATTCCCAGCAGCATATGAAGCATTGTACAGTTTGCGGCAGCTGTAATTTCATAGATATTTCTGCTGTCTATCTGTGCATTCCTGCAGCATTCCCCGATGAGTCCGTTCAGAGAATCCACGATCGTCTTTTGAAGGTCCTGTATGCCGTCGTCAGGATGCTCAAGCTCATACGTGATTCTTGTAAGAACGTCAAGTCCAAAGCGTTTCTGCGCATTGACCGCAGATGCGTTTGCCATTTCTTTCCCGTTATTCATATTGATCAGGGATACTGCGACCGTAGTCGTACCGATATCAACGGCCGCTCCGTATAAAGCGTCTGTCGTGTCGCCTTCTTCCAGAACGGCAAGCAGGAAGGAACCGTCACGCTTTTCCTGAAGGACCGCGGTATAAATACCCGGTATAAACTGTCTGCCCTGCAGCAGCCCGAATGGAATTTCCGTTTTCGCAAGCTGGTTTTCCAGCTGATCCTCAAACGATGTCTGATCTTCCAGTGACGGCTTCACGATCCGGACGGTCTGCTTCCGGATATCCGGATGCATTGTAAAGCCAGGCAGAAACCCATCCGTCAGAACTTCGCTTTTTCTTTCCGTCCGCAGGATTTCGATCGTAAGATCCTTTTCTGTCTCCAGCAGACACGAAAGTCTGATTCCGGCCTCTGCTTCCGTTTTCGTTAAAAAAGAGCGCTCCGTTTCCGTCATATTTCCCGGAAACCCGCTTATAACCCTGACCCTGCATTTTCCGCAGACTCCTCTGCCGCTGCAGGGATTATCGATGTAAATCCCCTCATTTAAAAGAACCGAAAGCAGATTTTCTCCGTTTTTGCAGCTGAGTTTTCTGTTTTCCGGCATGACTGTGATTTCTGGCATTATGGATTCTCCGTTGTTTCTTCCAGGCATTCTTTCATGGCACAGATGTTTCCGATCGGTGATCCGGTCCCGATTCCGCAGGCCGGTGCGATAATATCGGCGCCTTCCTCCCTGCTTACATTTGTCAGCATTCTTATCTTCTGCGGATCTGCAAACTGGAGCGCCTGCGTGCTCACGTTTCCCATCATGACGCGGCTGCCCATGACCGACTTGGCTTTCCGTATGGAAACACATGATTCGACACTTAATACATCCGCATGGATCTCGTTGAATTGTTCGTAGACATTATGCAGCTGTCCGCAGATGTGAGCGATCGTCCTGGCGCCTGTCTTCCGGATTTCATCGATGATCTGATTGATATAGCGTACCGTGTATTCCTCAAAAAGCTGCGGTCCGAGAATTTCGCCGGTGCCGCCCGGATCCGACAGCGTTATGACGTCTGCACCTGACTGCACCTGCGCAAGTGCAAAACGTGTAAGTTCATCTGAAACAAACTTCATATATTCATGTGCTTCCGTCCGTCTCTTCCGCAGCTCCCTGTAATAAACGGCCGGCTCTAAAAGCGAGCCCGCCGTGCTGACGGGTCCCGTAACATTTCCGATGACCGGTGCGTCCGGATTTCTTAATTTCAGGATATGAACCGCATCCAGAACGACTTGGGCCCGGCCCGTGTGAAGATCGATCGGTTTTATTTTCTTCCACTGTGAAACGGACTGTATCGCGTATTCCGTCACACGCGGCTCGTTCCTGCGCGAACCCATCGTGACGCGTGCTCCCATCGACTCCGCCTCTACTGTCATACAGAACGGCACGCCGACGTTGTCAAAGCATCCGCTTTCACGGCACGCCTGAGCAAGGTCTGCCATCAGCTTCGCGTCAAGATGCGCTTCCGGCCAGGAAACCCCGGCGTAATCCATCAAATCCGTCGTGCACATATTCATCATGCCGCCAGGGCAGATGCACGGCGGTCTGTCTGCCGTCTCCCCTGCCATTGCTTTCATCAGTCTTTCTTTATCGTTCACCGTGTCCGTTCCCTTCGGTAAGCTTCTTCGCCAGCTGGACAGCTTCCACCGCATTTGCGGAATAACCGTCCGCACCGATCTTGTCTGCGTACTTCTGTGAAATCGGGCTCCCGCCGATCATAACCTTGACCTTGTCCCGGATTCCGTCAGCTTTCAGTTTGTCGATCACATCCTTCATTCCCGTCATGGTCGTCGTCATAAGCGTCGACATGCAGAGGAGATCGGCACCTGTCTCTTTCACTTTATCGATAAATTTATCTGACGGCACGTCCCTGCCAAGGTCATACATTTCAAAGCCACCCGTTTCCAGCATAATCCGGACGAGATTCTTACCGATGTCATGCGTGTCGCCTTCCACGACGCCGATCACTGCTTTCTTTCTGCAGGATACGTCTTTGTCCTGTTCCAAATGCGGCTTCAGCACATCGAGCCCGGCATACATTGCATCTGAACACAGCAGCACATCTGTCACAAAGTACTCTTCTTCATCAAACAGATCACTGACCTTCTTCATGCCGTCGGCAAGACCGTCCATGATCCCGTCAAATGCCGGATACCCCGCGTCGATGTATTCTCTGGCTGTTTCCGTTATTTCTTTTTCCTCCATCTCAACTACAGACCTCGACAAGCTCTGCAGCAAATCTTCTTTTGAACGATTCATCTTTACCCCCGACTCTGTGATTTCAGTACAACTTGTTTTAGAACACCATCCTTAAGCGTATAATGTATATTTTTGATACATTGCTGACCAGCCATATCGATCTTTCCGATCGCCGCAATGCACCCTTCGCCATACGTCATCGGGCCGGGAAGCCGATAATCTTCCAATGCTGCTTTGCCCGTTCCCAGCAGTGCAAATGTCGTCTTCGGACAAAGAAGGATCAAGGTATCCGCTCTCTTTTGCTCAAGCATTTGTTTCACAAAACAGAACGTGAAATCTTCCACTGCCTGTGCAGCCAGTTTCGGCCCCAGGATCTTGACGCTTCCGACCGAATCCGCATAGCTGATCATCTGTACGCCTTGCTTCTCTGCCTCTTTGATATACCGCAGAAGCTGGACGCCGATCTTTCCGCTCAGCTCTGCAAAAAGCTTCGGTTCCTTACGAAGCGACTTGAATACCTGGGTTGTGTCGATCAGAAAATTCAGGATCGTAAACGGTCCACAGACATCGAGCACGACTTGCTCTCCCCTTCTTCGGATTTCTCCGCATGCACTCAGTACCTCTTTCATCCTTCCTCTTGTAAAATCGATTTCCGGAAGTTCAAGGAGTTCTTTCATATCTGACGCCAGATACTCCTTTGCCAGCGGTCCCGTCATCCCGTCCCCGTATTTCACGATGCCGCCCATCGATTCTGCCTCCAGAACATGATCGAACGGAAGTTCACAGAAGGCTGTTCCCTCTTTTTTTCTGACTGCTTCCGCGATCTTCACGATATCTGCCGCATGAAAGAATGCGTCGGGATACGTCAGATCCAGTGATTCCATGATTTCCCGGCTGACACCCGCCGCATTATCATATGTACACTCAAAATCTGCTATACGATCCATTATACTCCTCCTTAAAAATACCGAAACAGCCGGCCCAAAAAAAGCCGCGGTTTCACCGCAGCTGTTCATGGATCCGCTAATCATACGGTATACGATCGCAGGCTGTTTGTCTAATCAATAATTACGATCATATAATTCGACCTGTCGATAAATCACCCGCGCGTCTTCTAGAAATTGACCGTCGATGCGGAAATGGCCAATAATACAGCCCAGACAATCAGAATAAAAACCGGCATTGCCTTCTGTTTGATGATAAGTGCCGCGTATTCCCGGATAAACGCATTCGGCCAGTAGTAAAGTGCCGTCCTGCACCCGATTCCTTCGGCTTTCAGTCCAATCTTATGTGCATAAACACCTGTGCGGAATACATGATAATTATTTGTGACGAAAAGGACCTTGTACTGATCCTTCAAGGAATCCATGATTTCTTTTGAAAATAACAGGTTCTCCCACGTCGTAGTGGATTTGTCTTCCTTCAGAATGCTGCTTTCCGGAATTCCCTGTGCCAGCAGGTATCGCTTCATAGCCTCGGCTTCCGCCATGACTTCATCACTTCCCTGTCCGCCGGATACAATGATCTTCGTCGTCTCCGTTCCGGATCTGCGGAACACTTCGATGCCCTTGTCAAGGCGTGTCTTGAGAAGAGGCGTAACCTCGCCTGTCTGAAGGATCCTTGCGCCGTGCACGATCACGAAATCGCAGTGCGGATTTGTCGGAAGGATCAGGCAAAGCTCTGAATAAAGGAAAAAACCGACAAAGGTAAACAGTACGTATGCCATCATCATAGCGGCAAGTATGACAATTCCCATTACAGTCAGTGAACTTGAGAAATTCGAAACTGCCATGATCAGGGCGATAAAAGCAGCCCACATCCCGATGCCGAAAAGAATGGAAATACAATGCGCCAGACTGAGCCCGTCCCGCTTTATGGAAAGGATCCCGGCCCAGATGAAAACAAACGGCATGATCAGCATGCAGAACCCGCCTGTGAAAACAAGAAACAAAGCAATGGCCCGCAGAATGTTTCCATCCTCCGACATGCCTGCCGCCAAAATAAAGAGAAAAATGCAGATCAAGAGGAGGAAAATGTTGGAAAATGCCCTCTTGTTTTTCAAAAATGAAATTACGAAAATAAGAAGAAAAACTCCGAAAAAAGTCCAGTATAACATTTCAAGTCCTCGCTCATTCTGCTTTTATTGATATTCTGTGTTCCATTTTGAATATACACCAGTTTGAGCGTCTTGTCAATAAACGGGTCCCTTCCGTGCAGTCTGCCTTTGCGGAAGGAACCCGTTTCGTCTGTTATGCTTATGCGTTCATCGCTACTTCATTGGCCGTCCATATAGCATCCATAATATTCGCCGCCGCCTGGGAATCGCCGACATTATAAAGATTGTCCACTTCGCCGTACAGTGATTCGAACAGCGCGCTGTTTGCGTTAAATCCCGTGGCCGCAACAATCGTATCTGCCGGGATTGTCGACTGACGGAAGCAGCGGTCGATCACGACAGCTCCGTCTTTGCCTGCGGAAAGCAGCGAGGATTTCGTGATTTTCTTTACGCCTGCCTGTGTCATAAGGTCCAGCAGCATGATTTTGTTCATGTGCGGCACCGGTTTTCCGGACATCAGAACATCGTCGAGCATTTCCACAACGGTAACGTCTTTTCCCTGCTTTGCCAGCCACAGCGCTGTCTCGCATCCGACAAGCCCCCCGCCTGCCATGACAACTTTCTGGCCGCACTGTGCTTTGCCGAGAAGGACATCGACTGCACTCACGATTTTTCCGCATTCATCCGGAATCGGAAGCTTCTTGATGGAAGAACCGGCAGCAATCACCGTAACATCCGCTTTTTCATTCTTTACCATATCAGCCGTCACATTCGTATTCAGTCTGACATGGATGCCAAGAAGATTCATTTGTTCCCGGTAATAGTCAAGAAGACGTCTGTCATCTGCCTTAAAATCAGGAACAGCGCCCGGAATGATGTTTCCGCCAAGCTCGCTCCCGGCTTCGTACAGATCCACGTCAAATCCGCGAAGCTTCAGCACTCTCGCCGCTTCCATTCCGGCAACGCCGCCTCCGACGACCATTGCCTTCTTGCTGCCTTCGATTTTCCTGATTTCGTAATACCGCTCTCTTCCGCACGCAGGATTGACTGCGCATGACAGATGCTTTCCTTCAAATCCCCTGCCCATGCAGCCTACATGACAGCCAATGCAGGGAACGATTTCCTTGTTTCTTCCCTCCATGACCTTCTTTGGCCAGAACGGATCCGCAAGAAGCGCACGTCCCAAAACGACCATATCGGCCTGCTTCTTTTCGATCGCTCCCTCGGCCAGCTCCGGAACATCCATCTTGCCGGCAACGATAACCGGTTTGTCAATGACCTTTTTCAGCTGCTCCGAATACTTCAGATACAGTCCATGCTTCTGATATACAGGCGGATGTGCAAAATACCAGGCATCATACGTTCCTTCATCCGCGTCGAACAGATCGTATCCGGCAGATGCCAGGATTTTCGCGGCTTCCAGTCCTTCTTCAAACGTACGGCCGCGTTCCACGTAATCCTCATCGTCCAGACCGCCCTGGTTCCAGTCTTTGATACAGCTCTTCATCGAATACCGCAGGCAGACAGGGAAATCCTGGCCGGCATATTTCTTGATCGTCTTCACGATCTCGCACGGAAGTGTCAGCCGTCCCTTCAGATCTCCTCCAAACTTATCGGTACGGCGGTTAAAAAGAGCAATTGTAAATTGATCCAGTAAATAACCTTCATGAACAGCATGAACTTCGACTCCGTCAAAACCGGCACGCTTTGCAATCGCAGCGCCTTCGCCGAATTTTCGGATTACAAATTCAACTTCCTCTGTCGTCATTTCACGGCATGTCACGGTCGGATCCCAGTAATTCGGAACGGCCGAAGCTGAAACAGGCGGCTTCGTAGCCATATGCGGCGACAGCGAGCGCCCAAAGCCCATAGAAAGCTGAAGAAAAATCTTGGAGCCGTATGAATGGACACGTTCCGTAAGTTCCGAAGCGGTCAGTGCAAAAAGTGTCGGGTTCACGTCCGTGCACGGAAGAAGCCCCGGGAGTATCGCATCCACGGTATTTTCGACCTTGCAGACCGATGAAATAATCAGCCCGGTCTGGCCTTTCGCCCTTTCCACATAATAATCGATACCGCGCTGTGAAAAGCAGCCGTACTCGTCCACGAGTCCGAATGCACCCATCGGTGCCATAGCCAGTCTGTTTTTCACTTCCAGATTTCCAAGTTTGATCGGGGTAAAAAGCGCATTTTTTGCCATATCGTATTTCTCCTTTCTGAAGCCGGAATAGTTGCTGCTGCGTCGTTTCAAAACCAAAATGCATATTTATGAAATGCGTTCCGGAACGCGTTCCGTTATTTCCATTATACGGCCATGCCTAAGTCTTTGTCAATAAAATATCGATGTGTCCGGCCAAATTATGCCTTGCCGTATCACAGGAAACTTAATATAATATAGATATTACGTCGGAGATGCAGAAAACTGTCCGGGACACATGCATCTTCTTAAAGGAGAAATTCGATGGTAGAACCCGCACGGCACCGCAAAGAAAAGAAACAGGAAGAGATTCGTGCAAATATTTTCAAGGCTACGGTTGCACTTGTCAATCAATTCAGCTATGAAGACGTGACAGTCCGCATGATCTGTAAGGAAGCAGACGTTTCCGTCGAGATGTTTTACCGGACTTTTGGCTCCAAATCCGAAATTCTGCCGTACTTCTATGATGAGGCCGTAGCGGATTATGAAACTACTGTACGAAATTCCTTGAAGGATCTGCCCCCGAGAGAGCGTCTGATTTCTTTTTACATCTGGGTCACAGAATTTACTTCCGGCTTCGGCCTCGATTTTGTAAAGCATTTCTTCAGCACAAATTGGAAAGTTCAGAAGCCTGACTATATTGACAATCAGGTCGTTCACCTGGGGACAAAGCTTCTGGAAGAGATGACCGCCTCCGGCGATATCACGCTGACGAAGGAGCCGATGCAGGCGACACACGATATCCTCGTAATCATCAAAGGGATTCTTTTTGACTGGTGTATCAGCGACGTCAAATACGATATTTCCGCGTATGCCAGAGCCATACTGGAGCGCGTAATCTGGGATCTGCTGTAAAATTACTTTTTCAATAAAAGGGAGACCGTATAAGCGGTCTCCCTTTTCAGTCTTATATTGTTTTCAAATTGTTATTCTGAAATATCAGCATACTGGAAATACCAGTAGCCGTAAGGTGAATGCCAGCTGCCCGTTATCTTCGCGTTCTGGAGATAGAAATCATTGTAATATTCCAGAGGAATACAGGAAGCATCGTTCATCATGATATCCTCTGCCTGATGCAGATATCCGGAACGTGTCTTTGGATCGACTTCTGTGGCAGCCTTGTCCATTGCAGCATCAAATTCTGCATTGGAATACTTGCCGTCGTTGTTTCCGTTCGTGCTGTACATCAGCTGAAGGATATTGGAAGGATCATTGTAATCGCAGAGCCAGCCGTTACGGGAGCTCTGATAATCACCTGCGCGGCGGAGCGGTGTAAATGCTTTCCACTCAACGACATCGACATTGACCGTGATGCCGAGCTCTTTCCATGCCTGCTGCAGATATTCGGCAATCGCTTTGTGGTATCCTGCATCGTTGATGCTGTATGTCATCGTCGGGAATCCTTCTCCGTTCGGATATCCTGCTTCTGCCATCAATTCTTTTGCTTTCGCGAGATTGCCGTCATAATCGTTGATATCGATATATGTCTTGCCGCCGTTCGCGTTGTCCATGAAATTGCTGCCGTCCCAGTCTGCTACGCCTGTTCCGACGAAATTGCCGGCCGGAGTGTAAACACCCTGTGTGATCGTCTCGGAAATATATTTACGGTCTACCGCAAGGCTTAAAGCCTCACGGACACGAGCATCCTTGAACATATCAAGCTGATCGTTCAGGCTGACATAATACGTTCCGAGTGTCGGGTCGATATGGAAGTCGCTGTTCGATTTAAGAGAAGCAATTTCCTCCGTCGGGACATCTTTAATCATCTGTGCTTCACCCGTCTGATATGCGCTGTACGCAGCGTTCGGATCCTGCATCAGAAGACACTTTATGGAACTAAGTTTAACCGCGTCTGCGTTCCAGTAATTCGGGTTCTTCGTGAACTCGATATAGCTGCCCGGTACCCAGTCTGAAATATAAAACGCACCGTTCGTTACGTAAGAACTTGCGTTGACTGCCCAGCCTTCCGGATCTTTCTCGACAGCGTCCTGCTTCACAGGGCACAGTGTCGCAAACGCAGCCAGTTTGTCAAAGTACGCACAAGGAGCAGAAAGCTCTACTACGAGCGTTTTGTCATCCTTTGCCGTTACGGCAAGCTTCGTCGGATCCGGCGTTGTCGTTGTGTTTCCGCTGTCGTCCGGATTGCCGATCGCGTCGTTATAGCCTTTTACCATAGCAAGAACTGTTTCTCCGTAAGGAGCTGCCGTATCCGGATTCGCTACACGCTGCCAGCTGTATACGAAATCCTTTGCGGTAAGTGCCGATCCATCCGACCATTTCAGACCGTCACGAAGATGGAACGTCCAGGTCAGACCGTCTGAACTCGTTTCCCATTTCTCGGCACACGCGCCGACAACCTTGTTGTCCTTGTCAATAGCCAAAAGATTATCGAAGCAGAATGTGATATAATTTCCGCCGTCGACTGTTGTGTTAAGAGCCGGATCGATCGTTTCGGGATCGGGACCGAGTTCGCACACAAGCTGCTTCCCGGAAGAAGCCGTTGATGAAGAAGCGCTGCCAGACGTTCCTGACGAGCTGCTGCCGCCGCATGCTGACAAAACCATTGACATTGTCATAGCAGCCGCAAGTACCACTACCAGTTTCCTTTTCATAGAATACCTCCCTATAATTTATTAAAAGCCTTCAAAAGGCCTTTTACCGTTTTATACGACACGGTCAAGGTGATGGCATGCCGCGAAGTGCCCTGTTGACACTTCCTTCCATGCAGGCTCTTCCGCCGCGCACTGCTCGTCCGCATACGGACAGCGTGTCCGGAAGCGGCATCCGCTCGGCGGGTTCAGCGGACTCGGCACATCGCCCTGAAGCACGATACGCTTGCTCGCGCGTGCCTTCTCCGGGTCTGCAACCGGAATCGCCGAAATCAGACTTTTCGTGTAAGGATGGACACAGTGAAACGTGAGCTCATAGCTTTCGGCAAGCTCCACCAGCTTTCCGAGATACATAACACCGATCCTGTTCGAAATATGCTTGACGACCGACAGATCATGGGCGATAAAAAGATACGTAAGTCCCATCTCACTCTGCAGATCCTCGAACATATTGACAACCTGTGCCTGGATCGACACATCCAGTGCGGATATCGGCTCATCGCATACGATAAACTCCGGATCTACCGCAAGTGCCCGCGCGATGCCGACTCTCTGGCGCTGGCCGCCCGAAAACTCATGCGGGTATCTGTTTGCATGTTCACTGTTCAGTCCGACGCGTTCCAGCATCTGGATGATACGGTCATACCGGTCCTTCGGACTTGAAGCCAGATGGTGAATATCGATCGCTTCTCCGACGATATCGCCGACGGTCATACGCGGATCAAGACTCGCGTACGGATCCTGAAAAACGATCTGCATCTTGCGCCTGTACGGCAGCATTTTAACGGCTGTCTTTGTGCCCATTTTCAATGTCCCGTCCTGATTTGCAAGAGGTCTTCCGTCTTCCCCGCAAAGCGGCACGTCACCGCTGTCGAACAGAACCTTGCCGTCATATATGATTCTTCCCTGCGTCGGCTCATACAGTCGGAGAAGCGTTCTCCCTGTCGTCGTCTTGCCGCAGCCGGACTCACCGACGAGTCCCAGTGTTTCCTGTCTGTTGATGTAAAATGAAACGTCGTCGACCGCTTTTACGACCTTCTTGTTCTTGCCCATGCCGCCTGCCGGAAAAAACTGCTGCAGGTGTTCTGCCTGTACTAATCGCTCACCCATCATGCATCTGCTCCTTCCGCTTCTTTCTTCTGCATAAGCCAGCATTTCGTATAATGCGTGTCGCTCAAAACGGTCATCGGCGGCATTTCCCGCAGACAGATCTTCATACAGGATTTGCAGCGCGGAGCGAACGGGCATCCTGCCGGAGGATTCAGCATATCGACCGGTGAACCTTCGATCGGCACAAGTCGTTCGTGCTCTTTCACGTTTAAATGCGGGATGCTCTGCAGCAGACCTTTCGTATATTCATGAGACGGCTGGTAAAAGATTTCATCCGTCGAACCGGATTCCACAATTCTTCCTGCGTACATCACGGCTATATTGTCGCACATGTTCGCGACGATCCCAAGATCATGCGTGATCATGATGATTGCCATTCCAAGCTTCTTCTTCAGTTCTGTCATAAGCTCCAGGATCTGTGCCTGGATCGTAACGTCAAGCGCGGTCGTCGGCTCATCGGCGATCAGCAGCTTCGGCTCACACGCCAGTGCGATTGCGATCATGACTCTCTGGCGCATACCGCCGGAAAGCTCATGCGGATACTGTTTCAGACGTTTCTCAGGTTCATTGATGCCGACAAGACGCAGCAGCTCTGCTGCCCGCTCATTCGCTTCGTTCGTACTCTTTCCCGTATGAAGCATGATGACTTCCCGGATCTGGTTCCCGATCGTATAGACCGGATTCAGACTCGTCATAGGATCCTGGAAAATAATGGCGACCTCGTTGCCGCGGATCTTTCGCATCTGCTTCTCAGACATCTCATTGATGTGATGGCCGTTAAAATACAGATCTCCGCCGATAATACGTCCCGGATACGCCGTAAGCCCCATCAGGCTGTAAGAAGTGACGGACTTTCCCGAACCGGATTCCCCGACGATGCCGAGCACTTCTCCTTCCTTTACATAGAGCGATACGTCATTCAGTGCTTTGACTTCCCCGACCGGTGTAAAAAAGGAGAGCCGTTCATGTTCGATGCTGACCAGATATTTTTCACTCATATTCCTGCTCCCCTTTCCTAATCCTTAAGCTTCGGGTCAAAAGCGTCCCGCAGTCCGTCACCGAGCAGATTGAAGCTCAGGATGATAAGACTGATCATAATGGCAGGCGCAAACAGCAGGTATGGATACGTCTGAAGACCGTTGATGGCAGCACTGGCAAGAGAACCGAGCGACGGCATGGGAATCGCTACGCCGATGCCGAGGAACGACAGAAAGCTTTCCGTAAAAATCGCGGACGGGATCTGCAGCGTCGTCGTCACGATCAATGTGCCGATGCAGTTCGTCAGCAGATGCTTGCGGATGATACGGTGACTGCTGGCGCCGAGCGCCTGGGCCGCCGTAACGTATTCCTGCTGTTTCAGCATCAGAATCTGACCCCGGACGATCCTTGCCATTCCGACCCAATACAGAAGTGCAAACACAATAAAAATACTGATCAGATTTACTCCAAGCGTGTTGACCCACGCAAAGCCGGGCTTCGCAGCCAGATTTGTAAGCGGAGTCTTTAGGGCAAATGTCAGTAATACGATCAGAAGAATATCCGGCACGGTATAAATGATATCGACGATTCGCATCATGATCATATCGACCCAGCCGCCGAAGAACGCGGCGATCGAACCGAATATGGAACCGATGACGAGAACGATTGCCGAAGCGATCAGACCGACGATCAAAGATATCCGCGCTCCCATCATCAGACGGATCGCGTAATCACGGCCCAGATTGTCTGTTCCGAAGATATGCGGAAAGACTTTCTGTCCGGCCGCCATCGCTGCCTGTTCGGTTGCCGAATAATGAAGCGGAGCAAGATTCTCGCTTCCGCGAATCTGCATTTCATATGTATACGGATAAAAAGACGGTACCGCAAAGGCCATGATCATGATCAGCACGATAATAACGAGGCTTACCATGGCCACTTTGTTCCTCAGAAGACGGTTGACGCCATCCTTCCAGAAGCTGACACTCGGCCGCATGATGACAAGATCTTTCTTCTCATCCTGTGTAGCCGGAATAAAATCATCCGGATCAAGTTTCGGAGGTGCTGTAACTACATTGACATCAGATAAATTTATACTCATGGCCTTCTCCTCCTTACTGCAGCTTGATACGCGGATCGACAATCGTATACACGATATCGACGAGTATGTTCAGGAAAATGATCAACGCGGCAAGAAAGATGGTGGTTCCCATAATTACGGTATAATCCTGATTCAGAATACAGCTTACGAATTCCCCGCCGAGACCCGGAATCGTAAAAATCTTCTCGACGACAAAGCTTCCTACAAGTGTATAAGCGATCAGCGGACCCATATATGTAATGATCGGAAGAATTGCGTTCCGGAGAGCATGCTTAAAAAGCATCTTCGTGGTACTGACGCCCTTTGCCCGCGCCGTCCGCATGTAATCCTGCCCGAGGACATCCAGCATGGACGAACGCATCTGACGGGCGATATATGCCGTCGGATAGAAAGACAGGGACAGGACAGGCAGAATATAATTCTTCCAGCTTGTCAGTCCGAACGTCGGAAGCCAGCCCAGCCTGACACCAAAGAAATACATCAGAACCGTGCAGATTACGAAGCTGGGCACCGCAATTCCGCACGTGGCAAAGACAATGATGAATTTATCTGCTGCTTTACCGCGGTGAAGTGCCGCGACGCAGCCAAGCGGTATCCCGAGGCCAAGGGCTAAAAGGATGGCAATTCCGCCGATCCTTGCAGATACCGGAAACTTCGTCGAAATGATCTGTGCAACCGTACGTCCGCGCTCCTTCAGGCTGATACCGAAGTCACCGTGCGCAGCTGCCTTCATATAATTGACGTACTGGACACCGAGAGGCTTGTCAAGTCCGTACTTCTCGGCCAAAGCTTTCTGAGCAGCCACACTGATCGATTTCTCAGCAACGAACGGACCGCCCGGTACAAGATTCATAAGAAAAAACGTCAGCGTAGAAACAATAATAAGTGTCGCAATACCAAAAAGAACTCTTTTAAGAATATATTTGCCCACTCTTCAATTCCCCTGTCGTATTAGTTTAAAACCATAAGCTGTTAAAAAAAGCAATGGTAACAAGATCCCGTAATGGGAGACCATTGCCTTACTTTTATACATCAAATATAATACGAAACAATCATACTGTCAAATATAAAAACGCTTTTATCAGAAAAATTAGTGAATTACGCCAATTTATGTATAAATTTACGTGTTTTGTGTATATTATGCAAAGTAAGCTGCCAAAGTCCCCTGGCTTTCCGCTTGCGGAAAAAGCCAAGGGACCTTGGCAGCCAGAAAGCACCCGGAAGGAGCCTAAAAGGCTCCTTCCGGGTGCTTTCCAGGATTACAGGAGACGCAAAGCGTCTCCTGTAATCCGCCGCTTTGCGTCTCCCTTGCATTCTTTTCCCCATTACCATGCAGCCGTTTGCCCTTCAAACGCTGCTCCTTCCTCTTCTCTATCCCCCCCATTGCCATGCAGCCGTTTGCCCTTCAAACGCTGCTCCTCCCTCTTCTCTATCCCCCATTGCCATGCAGCCGTTTGCCCTTCAAACGCTGCTCCTCCCTCTTCTCTACCCCCATTGCCACACAGCCGTTTGCCCCGCAAACGCTGCCCCGCTCCTACTCCGTCGCCAGGATCTTCACCCTGCCCAGCGCATTCTGCACCGCCGGAATCGAAATAACAATCACCGTCAGCACGCCCTCCGCCAGCAGATAACTATAATTGTAGATTAACGGATACAGCATCGCCAGTGACTTCGGGAAATTATCCGGCATATAAGACATCCAGAACAGATAACCGCCCAGCGTATGGAACACGCCGCGCGCAAGAACGGCTGCAGCATATCCCTTCATCAGTCCATGCTTCGCGTTTCTGAAGAATCCGGCTGTCCCAAGCGCCGCAAACGCAAATACATAATCACAGCAGACCTGGAAAAACGAAAGGACATACGGCTCCTGCAGAAACTGCAGAATTCCAAAAGCAAATCCTGTCATGATTCCTGCCCTGACACCATACCAGTACCCGATCAGCACAATAAAAAGCATGCTGAACAGTGTAACAGAACCGCCGAACGGAAGTTCAAACAATTTCAGGTACGAAGTCAGATACGCGAGCGCCATCGCCGCCGCGCAGAACACAAGCTGTTTGGCAGTCATGCGCTTCGATTCTTTCTTCTTCGGAATAAAACAGACTGCCAGGACGAATACGATCACGGCCGCAGCGATGCAGACACCATACCCTGCACCTGTGAGACCGCCGTCAGGCGTTACCATAAACTGAAACATAAAAAAACCTCCTTTGTTATAGGAGGGGACTTCGTTTCACACGCAATGTCAAACCATTACGTGACTGCTTCCTTACGCCGGCATTATCCGGGTCAAGTAATAAGGGACAAACACTTGTCGTGTTATCTCAGCAAAAAGCACCCCTAGCACGTTATGAACTTTATCTCCCTTAGAATAACCAATTCCGCTTTATTTGTCAAGCATGCGTTCCTGCTTCTTATCATTTTTGTTGCGTATGCGTATGTATTTTGTCATCTTACCGATATTATGAAAATCCCTATGGCTCTCTTTCTATTTACTTTCCCGAATAACAACTATATAATAATAGCAGTTATGAAAACCGAACAAAGAGGATACCAGAATGGACATAAACCAGCGCAGCAACCAGAACCTGATGCACCTCGTACGTACCGTTCACGATATGACGATCACCGACGACATCGAGAAGAACCGAATCGCCCAGATGAATATGGGCAAGATACTCGGCACGAAGAGCAAGGAAGCCGTTTACCAGGAGTTTACGCTCGGCGGTGTTCCTTCCGAGCTGGTAAGCGTAGCACGGCCGCACAACAAAAAGAACATCATCTTCTACTGTCACGGCGGCGGTTATATAACAGGCAGCCTTCTTTACGCGCGCATTCTTACGACGAAGCTGGCTCTTGCGACGTCCCTTGACGTAATCAGCTTCGACTACCGTCTCGCTCCCGAATATCCTTTTCCGGCCGCACTCGATGATGCCTTAAGCGTCTGGGAGCATCTGATGATCAAGGGATACGGGAGCAGTGACATCATTGTAGCCGGCGATTCGGCAGGCGGAAACCTGGCCCTTTCTCTCGGACTCAAGCTTCGGAAGCTGGGACGGTTCCTTCCGCGCTGTTTCGTCTGCATGTCGCCGTGGACCGATCTGACCTGCTCCGGTTCCTCTTACAGCAAGAAGGCGGAGCTTGATCCGATCCTTACACGTGAGTACATTGACCGTGCAAGATACGCCTATGTGCCGGACGGAATTTATTCCGAGCCGCTTATATCACCTCTGTTCGGTGATTTTCATGGCTTCCCGCCTGTCTATATACAGGTTGGCCAGAATGAATTGCTGTACAATGATTCCACAGAGCTTCACAAACGCCTGATCAAACAGGGCGTTAACGCAAAAATCGATATTTTCAGCCGAATGTGGCACGTTTTTCAGATGTGCAGCTTCAAAACTGCGAATGAAGCAGTCAACATGGCCGCCGATTACATACTGGAGAAGATATGAATAAGGAAAAGCCGAAAGAATGGTACAAGCTGGATCTTTCCGCCAATGTCTACCCTACCTTGCAGCGGCGGACGTTTTCTTCCGTATACCGTCTGACGGTAACGCTCACGAATGAGGTCCGTCCCGTGATCCTGCAGCAGGCGCTTGAAATGACACTGCCGCGTTTTCCGGAATTCAATGTTTCTCTCCATACCGGACTTTTCTGGCGTTATCTGGAGCCGGAGAGCGGCCCGCCTCCGCGCGTCATGAAGGATGTGCGCAACCCCTGCATGCCAATGAAGCTCAACGGACACGGCAGCCGTCTGATACGCGTTTATTATTACGGATGCCAGATATCACTGGAAGCGTTCCATTCCCTTTCGGACGGCAACGGCGCCCTGCTTTTTATTCAGACGATGACGGCTGTTTACCTTCGCCTTACCGGAATCGTAATACCTGTCGGAGAAGGTATCCTCGATATCACAGAAACACCGCCCGCCGATGAAATGGAAGACGCGTACATGAAATACGCGAACTCCGGCGTCACACCGGGACGCATCCATGAGAAGACATACCGCGTGCGCGGTACGAAGGAACCGTTCTACACCTTAAACATCATAGCCGGCGAAATGTCCGTCGACGATCTCAAAGCCGCTGCCCACCGCTTCCATGCTACCATCACGGAGTATCTTACCTCCGTCCTTCTTTATGCGCTGCAGGAGGATCAGGCAAGGCGGCAGGAAAGCTATCTTCTGCGCCCTGTTAAGATCGCACTTCCGGTCAATCTGCGTCCGTTTTTTCCGACGAAAACGATGCGCAACTTCATTACCATGATGTACCCCGGTATTGATCCGCGTCTCGGCACATACACATTTGAAGAGATCATACGGCAGATCCATTTTTATATGCAGTTTTCCTTAAATGACAAGTTTCTGCGCGCCGACATCACGACAAATGCACAGACCCAGAAGAACCCGTTTGTCAGGGCAGCACCGCTTTTCGTAAAGGACATCATCGTACGGCGTTTTTACAAACGCGTTCAGGACCGGCAGTCTTCCGCAGGCCTTACAAATCTTGGTGTCGTGCAGATACCTGACGAGATGCGTCCATGGGTCAGACGGGTCGACGCTATTATGGGACAGCCTTTTTCGGCAAGGACAAACTGCGCCGTAATCAGTTATGGAAATACCACAACCGTAAATTTTGCGGACAGCATCGTGGAAACCGATATTGAACGATATTTTTTCCGGAAGCTTGTACAGGATCATGTCCACGTTACAATCCGTTCCAACCGGGAAGGTTCCATGTTCTGCTCAGAAGAAAGCAGCGAAACGTCAGATCATACCGCTGCCGGGGAGGATACGAAATGTCATACTGTGTAAAATGCGGGGTCGAGCTGGATCCCTCTCTTGAGAAATGCCCGCTCTGCGGCACGCCTGTCTGGCATCCGCCGACCGGTGAAGAGGAGAAGCCTTATCCGGAGCACCGGGAGGACGCCGGAAAGACGAGGAACAACGGACTCGTCATTCTGATTACAGTATTCGTCTGCAGCACCGCCGCAGGCTGTATTCTGCTGAATCTTCTGCTTTTTACAGGAAGTCTCTGGTCGCTCAATATTATCGGCGCCTGCATTTTTATATGGCTTTTTTTCATTCCCGCCATGATCAGCAGAAAGCTCCATACGCCTGCCGTACTGGCCCTTGACGGCTGCGGAGTCGGCATTTACTGCTGGATCATCGCGCTGCAGTTCCACGGTCAGCGCTGGTATCCCGAGATTGCCCTGCCTCTCATTGCCATCGGTACGGTCTTCATCGTGGTTCTGAATCTGCTTTACCGGCATGTGTCAAGCTCCATCCTTTGTACTGCGATCAATACCGTCCTCGCGAGCGGCGCGTATACGGTCATCGTTGATTTGCTGATCGGTCATTTCAAGACGGGTCAGTGGCATATTTCCTGGTCCGCGATCGTTATCACCTGCTGCCTGATCATGGCCGTATCGCTCTTTACGATCATGCGGGTCACCCGGCTTCGCGAAGAAGTCCGCAGAAGAATGCACATATAAAAACGGGATGAGTCATTCCTCCTCATCCCAGTAATCGTCTGAACCTTCTTCGCCGTAATAGTCATACAGGTTCTCTTCCGCTTCGTCTTCGTCGTCCCAATCGTCATAGTAATCATCGCAGATGCTCTTGTCTTCATCCTGACTGCCGGAATTCGTGCTGCCGGAACTGCTTCCGGTTTTGGCACTGTCTTTGCTTTTGCCGCTGTCCTTTGAGGAACCGGCAGACTGGTCTGAATGATAGTATACCGTTGTACTGTCAATATCGACAGACGTGCTGCCATCGAAGCACCACAGCTTATACATGTGGGAAGCACTGCTTACTTCAAGGGAAGGCGAAACGCCGTATTCATGGTACATTCTGCATTCCCGGCCGTTTATATCCGTCGAGTACGTACTGCACTCCGCATAATATTTCTTCAGAATCTCGTTCAGGATACGATTCAATTCTTCGGCGTTGCCGCCTCCGTATTCTTCCGAATAATAACGGTCGATCTCTTCACTGCTGTATGTGTATGTAACGTATAAACTGTCGAACGAGCCCCGGTTCCACAGCGGCCTGTCACCGTCCCCGCTGGAGTACGACGGAGTAACCACAATATCTTTCAGTTCTGTCAGACGCAGTTCTTTCGTATATTCGGCGAGGACGTCTTTTTCATAGGCTGCTTTGAAAAGTCCGGCTCTTTTCTGTTCAGCAAAGATCCGGCTGAAATGAACCGCGGCAGTCAGCGCGAGAATGGCAGCCGAAGATATCACAATGATCCATACCGCTTTCTTGTGCCTTCCAATCCAGTTCTTCATGGAAAATACACTCCCCTCTTTGGCTATATTATATCACCGCCAATTGGGAATGCCATAAAGAAACGGGTGCTTCGAACGAAACGGGAATTTTCTCCCGCTATTCGTCCATACTGTCTTTCAGGCTGCTCCGTATGATTCTTTTACAGTATTTCGCATATGCGTCCAGATCAAATTCTTCCAGATGATACTGCGGAACGGCACCCTGCAGGAGCGCGACAATAATATACGCAAGGGTCTGCTTCTTTTCTTCCGGAAGCTCCGGGGCAAAGTGGTCAATCAGACTCTTACGTATTTCCTCACGCCACTCACTGTAGGAAATTCTCATCTGCTCTTTGAGTTCCGGGTTCCGCTTTGTCTGAAGCCAGAGATCCGTTTCAATGAAATCGTAGTCCGGCATATTCTGCATAATATCAAGCTTCTGACGGATAAAAAGCTCAATCTGATCCTCCAGCAGCTCCGGGTTATACTGAGCCCGCATTTTCCTGCGGTGTTCCTTAAAATATGTCGGAATCCTCTGCTGAAGCTTCTTCATTAACGCGTCTTTATCACGAAAATAATAATGAATCGACGACTGTACAACATTGGCACGGTCGGCAATCATTCTAAGGCGCGTTCCTCCGATCGTCTGTTCTGAAACAACTTCTATGGCCGCGTCCAGAATTTCTTCCTTCCGTTCATTGTATTTCATTTGTACTGCCTCCAGGAGTGATAAATCATATATAATTAGTATGAATTATACGCCGCATTCAGCAGCTTTGTCAATACTGCAGGCAGTTTCGCGGTTTTTGCGAAATCACTGCTCTTTGCCGGATGAAGCTTCCGGTTTGTCGTGTTTCCCTATATTAAACGGTTTATTGTCCGACAGAAATTTCTTGACAAGGACAAGAAGAACGATGCTGATTGTAGACACCAAATCTTCAACCGGCGTTGTCTGGGTGACGATCATGTGCCTGGCGACAAGGAATATCAGTGTTTCCAGTACATTGTCAGAGGTTGGACGGAAAAGCATTTTCAAGAATTCTATTCCGATAACAACGGTAAGTGTTTTTTCAAGGAAATCCTGAAAGGATGCCGCTGTGATGCCGCTGCTCCACAGCGCGCCGACTTCGGGAACGAGGGAAAACAGCGCCAGAACAATAACGGCCGCGACGAGCAGCGCGGCTGCTAATTCCAGTATGTCGGCTGCTTTGAAGGAAACGGACTGCAGACCGCGAAACAGTTTTCTGCCGCGTTCTTCTATTTTTTTTATTTTTTCTTCCATGCGTGTTTCTCCTTTATGATATAAGCTTATCATGACTCGTGGGGAAAAGGCAATATATAGACCTTTGATTTTTGCGATGCGTATATTTTCCGGACGATCACAATAAGCGCGGCGCCGACAGTGCTTACCGTCTTTTTGCGCGCCTCGTGAGCTGATGGCAGCTGCACTGTCTGATCCATTTTGGTAAAAGATGAAATTCTGACAGTCAACCCTTCTCCTTTGCAATCGCTGGCAGGACTTATAAAACCGCATCATTCATGATCAAAAGATTGCACTTGTAAGCCCACAAGCCACGTGCTATGATGATTCTGCAAACATGAAAAATATCAACCTTTCTGCTGCGCGATCGCGCGAAATAAGGAGGGGCCAGGAGTGAATACGCTCAACAACGAAAACGCCATGAAGAGATCAAAGGCTCAGATTTGCTCCGCGCTTATGACACTGCTGAAAACAGTGCCCTATCATAAGATCACAGTTTCACAGCTGTGCGCTCGTGCCGGTGTGTCCAGGACTGCGTTTTATAAGAGCTTTGAATCCATGGATGCCGTAGTTCTCCATAAGCTGACGCAAATGGAAAAGGCCTACAGCAAGCATCGTTTCTCCGACGGGGATATCCGCTCACGCTTCACAGAATTCTATTCTTTCATAAAAGACGACAAGGATTTTGACCTGCTGTTTGTCCGGAACAATCTGTTCTCTCTTTTTGAGGAGCGTATCAAGACCACCTGCCTCAGTTATATGGCAGAACAGGAGGGCCGCACGCTTAAGGGATTCCAGAGGGAATATCTGCCTGAATATCTTTCCTCAACGATCGTATCTCTGCTGCGAAAATGGGCAGAAACCGGATACCGTGAGCCGCCGGAACTGATGGCCGATATCACGGCACGACTGTTGGCCGGTTATCAGCAGCTTCTGCCTTTGCCTACACTGTCCGGAAACCATGAGAATGTGCAGAGCGGCACAGCTGAGTCCTCAGAGAACTCTGTCAAGCTGCCTGACAACTTTGCTGATATCCTGAACAACATGCCCGTAGGTGTGTGCGTACTGTTCATGCCCGACGAAACACATCAGAGGATCCTGTTTGCCAATGCGCAGCAAATGCGGCTGATCAATCCCAGCATGCAGGCACCCGAAAAAATGGACTCGCAGAAGAATGCGCTCCGCGCCGCCTATTACGAAAACGCATACAGCGGCGTGCACCCCGACGATCTGCAGACCACGCTGGAAATATTCCGGAAAAACTATCATGAAAAACAGTTCCAGGTCCCGCAGGTCCGGCTCAGAACAAGCAGCGGTGACTATATCTGGGTGGCGATGGAAGTAACACTCCGGGAGTCATTGCCGGATGGGAAGCTTTTCTACGCTTCTTACCGCGACATCTCAAAAGAGATTCAGCTCCGAAAGGAATTGGACGCCCAGCGGAGCAAGAACGTAGAGAAGACACTTGTAGATACGATCGGACATCTTCCCGCCTGTTCTATTCTGTATCAGGAGAAAGAAGACGGCACAATTGTTCCTGAGCGTTTCTCCGAAGAATATCTTCGCTTCAGGGGATATCCGGAAGACGAAACACCCGATGTGAAAGAAAACAGCTTTTTGCAGGCGGTTCATCCGGATGACCGGAGCAATGTCCTTCAGGCGCTGAAAGCATGCCACGGAGGGCGCGGGCTGTATCCTGTAATCATCCGAATCAGTATTCGCGGCGACGGGTATAAGTGGACCAGCGCGAATTTCACCTGGTTTTCCATTTCAAACATCACATATCTCTATGTCGTATTCACCGATATCGATGATTTAAAGAAGCAGGAGCAGCTGCATAAGGAGCAGTATGACGCCGCACAGTCTTATCTTGACTCAGTCGCCGATACTTATCTGATGACGCAGCGCTCCAATCTGACACAAAACAGGGTCGAAGCGCTCCGCGGTCACGGCGCTCCTCCGACAAGATGGGAGGGGCAAAGCTACGATAAATTTGTCGACAGGCTCATACAGGAGGTTCATGAAAACGAAGACCGCAAAAGCTGCGTGGAGCTGCTGGACCGCTCCTGCCTGCTGAACGCCTTTGAAAAGGGAATCCGAACGGTGACCAGAGAATTCCGCTCCCAGCCGTCCGGACAGGAAACACTTTGGCTCCAGGGCGTTACCACCCTTTCCAAACACCCGGTAAGCGGCGATATAGTCGCGTTTTTTGCTCTCAGCAGCATACGGGAAAGGAAACTGTCCGAAGCGATCATCCACAAAATCGTTGCGGAGCAATGCGATTATGTCTGCTGTATTGATGCGAAAAGAGAGCGATTTGTGCTGTTCGTTCCCAACAAGCGGTGGGAAGGCCGGGAGACTGTCCATATTGATGATGACTATACGGAAACACTGGATTCTATTTTTATCAAATATGTGCTGCCGGAGGAACGCGATAAATACAGAAACTTTACAGAACTTTCCCATGTACTGGCGTCTCTGGAGCAAAGGGAAGTCATCTCTGAGCTGTTTCACAGCAGTGGCGAGAACGGCATCCGCGTCAAGCAGCTGGAGTTTTCGTATCTTGACAAGGCGAACGGCCTTATCTCGCTGGTGAAGACTGATATTACAGCGGTACAGCAGCAGCAGCTTGTGCAGGAGGAGCGTCTGCGCGAAGCGCTGTCTTTTGCGGAGCGCGCCAACGAAGCGAAGACAACGTTTCTTGCCAGCATGAGCCATGACCTGCGCACGCCGCTGAATGGAGTTCTCGGCTTTACGTCCTTTGCACTTCAGGAGAACGATCCGGAGAAAAAGCAGGAGTATCTTGAAAAGATCGAGTCCTCCGGAAAACTGCTGCTTGATCTTATCAACGACACACTGGATCTGTCGCGCATCGAGAGCGGCAAGGCCGTTCCGGAGCCGGAGGCAGTAATGTCGGACGATCTCATTCCAGCAGTCGTGACTGCGCTCCGCCCGTCTGCGGAGCTGAAGGGCGTCAAACTGACTGTGGATTGCACGGATTATCAGAACGAACCCATTTGGGCGGACAAGCTCAAGATCAACAAAATTGCGCTGAATCTTCTCTCCAATGCAATCAAGTTCACGCCTTCCGGCGGAACGGTCACTGTTAAGCTATACTGTGTCTCCGCTAATGCCGACCGGGGAGGCTGCGGCTTCACGATCGAAGATACGGGCATGGGCATGAGCGCAGAATTTATAAAGCATATGTATGAGCCATTTTCGCAGGAGAAGCGGTCGGAAGCTGTACAGACTCCGGGAACCGGCCTCGGTCTGTCTATTGTAAGGCGATACGTCGATCTGCTCGGCGGTACGATCCGCGTTGAGAGCCGCCTGCATGAGGGGACACGCTGGACAGTGACACTGCCGGTTAAAAGGCTCGAGAGCAACCTGACAGAGAAAACAAAAGCGGCAAACCAGGATGCCCTGCAAGGGAAGCGTGTTCTTCTGTGCGAGGACAATCAGATGAACACCGAGATCGCCTCCATGCTGCTGAAAAACAAAGGAATGCTCGTCGATCCCGCTGAAAACGGTGCGATCGGGCTGGAGAAATTTTCAGCATCCAGCGAGGGATGGTACGACACGGTGCTGATGGACATCCGCATGCCGGAAATGGACGGGTACGAAGCGTCAAGACGGATCCGGGCACTTGAGCGCGCGGACGCTGCAGCGATACCCATTATCGCCATGACGGCAGACGCCTTTGAAGAAAGCATTCGCGAGGCAAAGGACGCCGGCATGAGCGACTACATCACAAAACCTGTCGAACCACAGAAACTGTATTCCGTTCTGCAAAAATGCATGGAGTAAGCAGCATATAAGAAGAAAAGCAACAGAAATAAAAAGCCTCGAAAGCCAAGGGTTTCCGGCAGTTGTAGCGGTGAATGCAGAAGTTCTTTGCATTGCAGAAAGTGCCTTTGTGGTACCATTCGGATAAACGATGCGCTCTGACCTCATATAAAATGGTGCTAGGATCCTTGCAAAGATATCTGGCGATGTTCTTAAACGTCATTCTCTTGTTCAAGGAATTCCCGATGTAGAAGCGGTCTTCTAAGGACAGGTGTTTTTGGTTTTCGGGAATATAGTTACTCATAATAGTTCTCCCTCTACCGCTGTCAGAAGGGGCTTTAAGCGTATCACTTATGTATGAAAGAGAAACATTGACTATGCTGAGGTAAACGCTGTCGTCGTATAAGAGTATGGATTTAAGATTTCATTTCAGGTAAATTTTGTTTTCTCTGCTAATCACTTGAAAAAAAACAGCTTTATATAGTATAATTAATTAATCAGGATTTATTCTTCAACTGTCACAGCGCAAGTTACGCAAAGTCAGTGACATAAAATCTTTAGGGAATTCAGATTCTTTGCTCAGCATTAACGACAGTCCTGCATTTCTTTCGGGAATCGGATCGGCACCGGCTCAGGCTTTTGCGGAGAGTATCTTTTGCTCTCTTACATAAACACTTTATCAATAGGATTGGAGATAAATTATGAAATTTAAAAAAATCCTTCCGTGTGCAGTAACAGCCGCTCTGATCTTCGCGTCACTTCCGGCACTGCGCCTGAATGTGTCTGCGAACGGAGCAACTGAAAGAACCGCAGCGCTGAACCTAACCGCTTCCGAATTTGATTCTGATCAATCCAATTCGGCAGAGGGATGGAGCTGGGTCGCGGCTACACATACTCTTACGCTGAACAGCGTGAAATTCAATACCGGAAGCAACTCTGCGATAATCGTCGACGGGACGAAAAACGTCACACTGACGCTTCAGGGAAGCAGTACGATCACTTCTGCCGCGGCAACAATCACCAGGAACAATACGGCAGCAGCCGATGCCGGACTGTTCATCAATGGTACCGGCGAACTTACCGTCACAAATACCGGCGACCGCTGGTCGACCTTCGACCAGAGCAATCTGACGCTGAACTCCGGCACACTGAACGCAGTCGGCGGCGCAATCATGACGGTCAATTCGATTTATGTAAACGGCGGGACTCTGAACGTCGATACTTCAAAAGTAAGCGAAAGCGGCATGAATGACGGCCTTTACGGATGCGCAAGCATTGAAATCACAGGCGGAACAGTCAACATCAACGCCGCCAGAATAGCTATTTACAATACGGGAACCGCCCGGCCTACCCCGCGAATCGGTGTCAGGATCACAGGCGGCAATATTACGCTGTGTTCACCTCTGTGCGATATTTACGCAGGACAGGATAATCCGAAGGATATCTACATAAAAAATACGCAAA
>Ga0183096_1000175_pt1 | contig 122307 bp, 107 predicted proteins | sample Biomet5_FD_127791 | JGI IMG/M metagenome (GOLD analysis project Ga0183096, IMG submission 127791) | Microbial communities from bioreactor (seeded with sewage sludge) at LBNL, California, USA - Biofuel metagenome 5 (version 2) (version 3) | ecosystem: Engineered > Bioreactor > Anaerobic >...
CAGACGAATTCTGCGTGATTCCAGTTAGAAGCCACGCGGTCCCCTATATTAAACTCTGTTACTCCGCGGCCTACTTCCACGACGCGGCCCACATTGCAGTAGCCCAGAGGAAGAGGCTGGTTAAGTTTATTGAACACCGCCTCCAGAGTAGGAATAAGCCCTTCGGTTCGTATCTTATCCAGCACCTGCTTAACTTTATCAGGCTGCTGTCTGGCTTTGTCTATAAGATTAGCCTTGCCGAACTCGACAAGCATCCTTTCCGTGCCCAAAGACACCAGCGTGCGGCTGGTCCGCACGAGCACGCATCCGGCCCTGACCTGCGGCACCGGCACTTCCTCGAGCAGCGTCCCGCCTTTCTTCAAATCCTGTATTATCTGTTTCATTATTATAAAGTCCTCAGCAGTTTATATTTCTTCTATCTTTAATTTCAATTTCCCCGCTCCCGTAAGAATCGGCTTTGGGATTATCCGGTAATCGCAGTCCACGGATATGTTTGTCATATCGAAGAGCTGTTCCGGAACAAATTCGCCTTTACCGGAAGGGACCATATACACAGTCATCTTTCCTGGAACCTTTTGCGAAACCTGAATAAATCTAGCATAATCGAAAGCCCTATGATGCCTGCCGAAAATCAAAGCCGTCAGAGATATCATCTTACCTTCAGAATCAGTTACGAAATCCCCGCTCCGCCCGGCTGTGACAGAAAAAGCGGAACATCTGCCGCTCTCAGTCGTCTTTTCGCATTTCACAAGATCTCCGGTATCGTAACGTATTAAAGGCATATCGTAATTCCTGTAAGAAGTCCCGAAAAGATGCCCGTTCCCAGAGACTTCAGCGTAACCGTATGTCGCGAAAGGCTCGTACAAATTATGAAATTTACCTTTATTATAAGCCAGAACGCACATCTCAGAATGACCGTACCACGATACGAAAGGCAAACCGTATTTATCGAATTTATCCGTCATATAGGGATGCGGATATTCAGAACTGAGCAGCAGCCCTTTCAATCCGCTAAACAGCGAGCTTATTTCTTCTTCCGAATATTTTTCTTCCGCCTCGCATATAAAATTATATACCGTGGACGGATAACCGTGCAGATATTTCACGCCGCATTTTTTTATGATATAAAGAATATCCGCTTCTAGTTCAGTAAAAGGTTTATAAGTGTTCAATATAAATTCATTATGAACAGGATTATAGATATAATTGCGATTCCCTATATTTTTCCCGCGTAAAGTCATCTTAGGAATACGGTAATCATATCCTAAAGAAGCCCATATCCTGTGCATATGCGCCCATTCCCTGGCCCAGCAGTTTTTATCCGTATAGAACATAAAAGGGCTGCCGGTTGTACCGCCGGTATTTAATTTATAAGCGCCGGAAAATTCCGGCATATTAAGCCGGAAAAAATCTTTATCTGTTCCCGGCAGTTTCTTAAAATCTTCGAATGATCTTATATTTAAATCAAGGACTCCGGCTTTTTTATAAAGTTCATGATAACATTTAAAATTATTCCTGGCATAATTTACTATATCGTTAAGTCCTTCGATTATAAATTCATCTTCTGCTTTTACATCACCGGACAACCTGTTTATAAGAGAGACGTTTTCATTATAAGCCTTACCTAGTCTTAATGGAAAAGGAACATATGCCAGATATTTCCCTATCCCGTAAGGAATATGCTCCGCGAACTCTTTTAATCCTTGCCTTATATTCATAAATTTTATCTTGGGTACACCTGCAATACTCTACGCAAACCTTTATTTGCCGATATCTGCAAATGTTCCAAACCAAAATTAAGATTAAATTCTATTATGCTTATCCCATTATTTATTACTGCAAAATCCCACCTAATAATTTCTAATGCAGGAAATTTTGAGGCAATTTCAATAATTTTACTTTTTATTTTATTGCAGTTATCTATTCCTTTTTCGACAAAAAGCTGTAATATTAGTATCAATTTAAGATTCTGTCTGTATTCAACGCAATCCAGATGACATTTATAATTAAAGAGTAATTCAAACCTCTTAAAAGAGTCTTTGATATAATAACTCATAAAATTTATTTCACTACAGCTAAAATATTTTTAAACATATTTAAATTATCTTCAAATATTTTACTGTTTTTGGACATATCGATGGCATACTGGATTGCTCCTCTCCGCATATCCAGTCTTTCATCTTTATTCATATGATAATATTCCATTACTTTTTCTTTAAACATATTTGACTTATCTAAAGATATTTCCCAACCAGCATTATATTTTGACACATCGTGCCAAAGCGTTTGATCACTAATTATAACAGGCAAACCTGCAGACAATGCTTCATGTATAGCATATCCGAAATTTTCTCCCTTTGTCAATAAACAAAAGATATCATAAGCTTTTAAGACATTTTGAACATTTTCATGTAGAACTACCCCACAATATTTAATATTAATATGCTTTGGTGCCTTTAGTATAATTTTTTTACAATAATCCCAATATGTAGGATCTGATAATGGCCCGTATATATCTAACTTAACATTAATTTTAAGATCTATTAATTCATGTATAAGCAACAATAAATTTTTATGTGGATTAATTCTGGATAAAAAAATCAATCTAAGAATATCATTTTTGGGCAACTCAGGAGTAAAACATTTGTACCTTCTCGGAAAATCTAAAGCGAAATAAATACGTCCACAAGATATTTTTGGAAACACCTTAATAAGAACTTTTTTTTCTTCTTCGGTTGAAACATTAAAAGATATTTTTTTATATAAACCAGATAATCTCCATAAAAATAACATAATCTTTTTCTTTAACTTTTTTTGAGATAAGGCACCAAGAAAAAATTCACCTCGAGGGTGTAACAAAACAGGAATATTTCTTTTTTTACTAAATGATAAAGCAAGTAAAGGGGACAAAGAAAATTTCACATTCCAAAAAGATTGTAAATATAACAAATCGAAGTCAGTAGAATTAATTATACGTCTATAAACAAAAACATTGCATTCTTTTGGAGATAAATAACGTACATAAGCATGCCCGACTTTTTCCCAAACACCACACCTTACATTCTCATAAGGAACTGTCTCTTTATAAGAATCACGATCCCTAGTAACTATGTAGAAATCAAAATAATCATACAAAGCATCAACAAGGTTACTAATTGCCTGTATAGGCCCGCCACACTTATATCCCGGTAAATATGTATTTAAAAATATTAAAATATTACTTTTTTTAAACATTTTAATTTATTTCGATATATTTAACATCATAAGATCTAAATAACAAACAATCGAGCAGTTTATCATTTTAATCTATGGTTTGACCTTTCTTTATATTTTTTATTTCACTAATGATATTCCTTGGTATTGACATCGGAAACATTAGTTCTACATCTTTTAAGGGAATAGCACTATGTTTTTTTAAAATAAACTGCTCAAATTTATTAATATTATAACCAATGTCCTTATAATTTTGTTGAATTAAAATTGCATTAGGATATTTTTCAAGTAGTGAAATAACAGGGTCATCTTCTGAATGATAGAAATGTATTATGGGTTTGCCTGTAATAATATAATCGGATAATTTCCCCGGAATCTGACAAATTCCCCTTATATTACCGATGGAAATAAACATATCCGCCTTCTTAATTGCTTCTTCGACTTCAACTAAAGTTCCCCAAGGATGTAAAACAATTTGCCTGTTTTTTTTACTGATTTTTCTAACTAAATCAGTTCCTTCCCCTGAAATAAAAAAATGCGCGAATAGATTTTTATTCACAGACAAAATTTTATCTAAAAAATCAATAGTAAAATCTACCGGCCTTACTTTTTTACCGACTGTTCCGGTGTATAACAGAGTAATTTCCTTTGGATCCACCTCTCTTTTCTCATTTCCATTTGCGCCAAAAGAACCGACGCTATAATCAGAAAACGGGTGTTCTATTTTTACCATTTTATCTTTGAACTCGGCAAAATTATCAGTTATAAATTTTTGATTATGCGAAATATATAGGAATCTGTTAGACGATCGAATTAATGAACGTTCAAAAGCTAGATTATTATTATATTTTAAAAATTTAATTATTTTCGAATGATAAATATTACCATTATCAGCAAAGGGGTCGAAAAGAATAGGAACCATAAAAGTATTATCATCTTTTTTAATCGAAGCCATCGCAGCCTCGAAAGTCTCTGCCGGCATACAGCAAGGAATTAAAATATTCGATTTACCTGTTTTACATTTTTCCAAGGCTTCACCATATGATTTCACCGCTTTCTTAAATAACATTATTTTTCTGAATAAAATCATACTGATAAACTTTTTTAAATTAAATAACATGAAAACAGTATGCCAAAAGGCCTTCATAAAACCATGGCTATCTTTTCGCTTATTACTAAGGCGTGTTCGCATGATTATATGAGGAAAATCAATAAAAACAAACTCTATACCTTCAATTATTTCCCCGCTTTTGTGTTTTCCAGAAGTGTCGACACAAACGATTGTCACTTCATTTGTCTTAGCCGCTTCTTTCGCTAAATTCAAAACACATTTAGAAACAGAAGAAATAGTAGGAAAAAACTCTCCGGTAAGAAAAATTAATTTTGGCTCGCGTGATTTCATATGTAACTCTATTTTTCACTCCATTCTTTTAATTCGGTAAGCATAGTCTCATAAGAATCAGGCAAAGAATATTTAAAATCGTTTATGGTGTTAACCATACTCTTATCACAAAAATAAGAATCACAAGGCACTACATACACATCTCTTTTATCCCATACTTTCTGCAAAAGTTTTAGTAATTCGTATTTAGATATTTTTTTAGACATACTAAGCTGATACAGGCCGGTCAAATTAAATTTTATCGCTTTGTCTATGAATTTAGACAATTCCAATGTGGTAACGCCGGACCAGAAAGCATTGGTAAAACCATTTATATTACCGGAAGAATTCATAAACCAACTGAAAAGCCCAGTTCCTGTCTTCAATTCCGGACCTATTATAGAAGTCCTTATAGTCAAATCCTTTTTATTAATAATTTCCCCTAAAGCTTTAGTTCTGGCATAATATGTTTCTCCATCTCTAAAATCAATATCACTATAATGTCCGGTCTTACCTGAAAAAACACAGTCTGTACTTATATGAATAAGTTTAAATTTCAATTCTTCTCCGAGCTTCGTCAGATAATTAGGAAAATAACTGTTAGTTAGGATAGCTAAAGGAATATCTGCTTCACTGGCTTTTACAAGCAAACCCACACAATTAATAACTATATCAGGTTTTTCTTTTTCTAATATTTGCCTGACCAATTTCGAATCTGTTATATCAACGGATAAAACATCGATATCTTTAGCTTTCCTTGCACATCTGACTATCGTATAATCGTCGTTAATTTGCAAATATTTCGCCAAAACATGTCCCAACATCCCGTAAGCGCCGAAAATTAAAACTTTCTTATTCATACTCTTCCCCACACAGTACGGTTAACATAGTCTATATAGCTTATAATAATACGCACTACTTTCCTTGACACATTATCAGATTCATAATCTTTAACTGTTTTCATTGGACCGTAATCTCGATTCTGCTTCATTGTAATATCTATTGCATCTATAACATTATCAGGAATAAGTCCTGACATTATCAGAGTCCCTTCATCCATACCCTCGGGGCGTTCGTGAGCCTGCCTTATAGTTATCGCAGGGAAACCAAGTATTGATGATTCTTCCGTAATGGTTCCGCTATCCGAAATAACGCAACATGCTTCTTTTTGCAGTTTTATATAATCAAAGAAGCCTAAAGGTTTAAGAAATTCCACTTTAGGATCTAAAGCATTGTAACTAATACCTAATGATTCCATCTTTTTTCTTGTACGCGGGTGTGTGGACACAATTATCTTCTTGTTATAATGATTAGCTATTTTTTTTAATGTTAATATAAAATTATTAAAATTAATGGAAGAGTCTATATTTTCTTCTCTGTGCGCGCTTACCACGAAATAATCTTTTTTTTCTAAAGATAATCGTTTCAAAACATCTGATTCTTCTATTTCACTTTTATGATAATTCAGGACTTCCGACATCGAAGACCCTGTTTTTATTATAGTTTCCGGTTTTATCCCTTCTCTTAATAAATATCCTCTTGCATGCTCAGTCAAAACCATATTGATATCGCTAAGATGATCTATTACTTTTCTGTTAAGTTCTTCCGGAACACGCTGGTCGAAACACCTGTTTCCGGCTTCCATATGAAAAACCGGTATTTTTCTTCTTTTTGCCGCTATAACAGACAGACAACTGTTTGTATCACCGTAAAGAAGCAGCGCGTCAGGAGCCTCCTTAGCCATTACTTCGTCAGCCCTAGAAATGATATTTCCTATCGTTTCAGCAGTAGTTTTTCCTGTTGCATTAAGAAAATAATCAGGTTTCCTTATCCTCATCTGCTTAAAAAATATTTCATTCAATTCATAATCAAAATTCTGCCCTGTATGTACCAAGATATGATTCGTATGTTTTTCCAACTCTTCTACAACCATACTCAGCTTTATTATCTCGGGGCGAGTGCCAACAATTGTCATTATTTTACGCATATCTATCCTCAGAATTTATCCCAATTGACCCAAAAACTGCTTTCATACCGTACACTGTCTGTTACACTTTCGCCAAATAATTTATCAGAAAAAACAATCAGGATAGAATCTTCCCGCTCTGCTTTTATACAATTAGCATAGCCGGCAGGGACACAAACTATCTTACTGTCCGATTCTGACAAGTGAATTATCTCCGCTTTAAGATCAGCAGAAGGCTTATCCCAGTTATCTATTTTCACCAAACCAATGGTGAAACCGCCCTTTATACAATAAAAACTTTTCTGTTCGTGTTTATGCCCGTGCCAGCCTCTGATTATTTTTGTGCTTTTCTGATGAATAACATAAAAACGTTTCATTCCTAACAGAGAAAATTTATTTATACTCGATATCTGCCCTCTGTTATCTTTAAAAATCTCTCCGTTGATTATCTTAACATCCGCCATAGCCAAGCCCCAGATCTTCTCTTACTATTTTTAACTTCCTCAACAGTTCTTTCATTCCTTCGATATCGAGCCTTTCGGTATTGTGAGAATTATATGTGTCTACTTCATTGATTTTCTCTGACCCTTCGATGAAATACTTATCATAATTAAGATCTCTTGTGTCACAAGGAATCCTAAAATACTTTTTCGCATCCTCAGCTTTTGCCATTTCTTCTCTGGTCACCAGCGTTTCATAAAGCTTTTCCCCGTGCCGAGTGCCTATGATCTTTATTTCAGCATTGGAATTATACAATTCTCTTATCGCTTTAGCCAATGTCATTAATGTGGCGGCGGGAGCTTTCTGCACAAAAAGATCCCCGTTAATTCCATGCTGCCATGCGTAAATAACAAGATCTACAGCATCGTCCAGAGTCATCATAAATCTTGTCATTTCCGGGTTTGTAATAGTGATTGCTTTCCCCGTTTTTATCTGCTCTATCCATAGAGGAATCACTGAACCTCTGCTACCCATTACATTCCCATACCTCGTACAACAAATTGTAGTCGGAGAATTTACTCCGAGCCTTCGCCCCTCAGCTACAGCCACTTTCTCCATCATAGCTTTAGAAATACCCATTGCATTAATAGGATAAGCGGCTTTATCCGTGCTCAATACTATTATATTTTTTACTCCATGTTGAACAGCAGACAATAAAACATTATTTGTCCCTATAACATTCGTTTGAACAGCCTGCATAGGAAAAAACTCACAGCTAGGGACCTGTTTTAACGCAGCGGCGGAAAATACATAATCAACGTCTGACATTACACCGTCAACACTCTGTCTGTCTCGCACATCTCCGATATAGAACTTCACTTTATCATTCTGAAGCGCATGACGCATATCATCCTGTTTTTTTTCATCACGGCTGAATATGCGTATTTCTTTGACGTCGGAATTAAGAAAACGACGCAGGACAGCCGTACCAAAACTCCCGGTGCCGCCAGTAATCAATAAAATTTTATTCTTAAAAATATTATTTTCCATAAATTTAATATTCAAAGCCATTAATAATATATACTAGTTCCTCTAAATTTCCATTCAATAAACTACCATGTTTAAGCAATGATAGCAAAAAGAATAATTCGAATAAAGTTAATAACAAACAAACTATTGGAATCCAGACGAGATATTTCCTTTTTGATAAATATATATACCTGAAAATAGTCGCGTTCCATATAACTACAAACGGATTAATAAATCTGCTTATTAAATTAGAATTATTGCCAAAGACTCCTATCAGCATAAATGGGAAAAGAGAAGTCTTAAATAAAAAATTTAGTAATTTGTCTTCATATAAAAAATGATAACGCGAAAAAGATTTATTTAATAAATAAATAGTGGAAATATATGTTAATCCTGGAAGCAATAAAAATAAAAAGCCAGAAAAATTCATTGAAGTTGATAGATAACCTGAAAAACTTTTTATATTAAAAACACTAAAAAATCGTACTCCATAATTAAAAAACATTAATAATAGAAATATGAATAATAAAAATATAAAAAATTGGAGAACACCGATTTTTTTCCTTATGTCTATATAATAAAGAGGAACAATAGCGAATAATAAAAAAATAGAACTATGTGACAAAAATGATAAAAGAAATAAAATACCACCTGCTATTTTTTTATTATCAAAGACGAAATAATATAATCCGAGTAAAAATACAGGAAAAGCAAAATAATATCTTATCTGATTAACCATGAAAATATAAATCAACGGGAAAGAAAACAGTAAAAGTAAAATTCTTTTTTTACTTAATTTATTTATTAAGATTCCCCAGATTAACATCATTAACACGTAAAAACTCTGATAAAAAAATTCGAAACTATATCCTCTATTGTAAAAAAATTCTGATATTTTTCTAAAAACAAATTCATAATTAAACCAGTCACATTGAGTATAAATATATTTATACCCCAAATAATCAGTATTTTGATGAATGGGATAAAAAAAACAAAAATAAATTAAAACTAAAAAAAGAAAATATCCGATATTCTTTAATCTGAAATATGATAAAAATTTTGAAATAGCGATATTCATTTATTTTTATTTATTACTATGCATATCCTCCCGCAGGCTTTGCCGTCGCCGTAGGGGTTTACCGCCTTGCTCATGGTATTATAATAAACGCTGTCTTCTATAAGTTTCGATACTTCCGCTATTATCTTATTAAAATCTGTCCCGACAAGTTTTACCGTACCGGCTGTAACAGCTTCCGGGCGTTCGGTGGTGTTACGCATAACCAGAACCGGCTTGCCGAGGCCTGGGGCTTCTTCCTGTATACCGCCGCTGTCGGTAAGGACCAGATATGATTTTTCCATAAGATATACGAAAGGAAGATAATCCAAAGGTTCTATAAAAAACATATTTTCAGGCCTATCCGAACCGAATATCTCGTGTATAGGTTCACGGACATGAGGATTCAGGTGCATTGGATATACGAAATCAACATAACTGTATTTTTTATTAAGCGCCTTTAAAGCACGGCAGATCGAAAAGAATCCTTCTCCGAAATTTTCCCGCCGGTGCCCGGTGATAAGAACAAGTTTTCTGCCGGAAGCGAGTCTGTCCGCGTCGTATCCGGATTTTTTCAGTTCAGCGCTCAGTTCATTCCGCATATCAATAGACGCTGCTATTTTCGCCGTTACGGCGTGCAGAGCGTCTATCACCGTATTGCCGGTAACGAATATTCTTTCGCCGGGAACGTTTTCCCTGAGCAGATTCTCTCTGCTCAGCGGGGTAGGCGCGAAATGATAAGAGGCTATGCGGCCGGTTATCTGCCTGTTCATCTCTTCAGGCCACGGGCTGTAGATATCATTCGTCCGCAGTCCGGCTTCCACATGGCCGACAGGAATACGCTGATAAAAAGCAGCGAGGGCGGAAGCCATTGTCGTGGTGGTGTCGCCGTGCACCAGAACGATATCGGGCTTTATGTCGGAAAAAACGTTTTTAAGCCCGGTCAGGACCCGCGCGGTTATATCGTACAGATCCTGTCCTGCTTTCATTATATTCAGATCACAGTCTGGCTTTATGTCGAACAGATTAAGCACCTGATCCAGCATCTGACGGTGCTGGGCCGTTACGCAAACCGTGGTGCTGAAATGCTCTTTATCCGACTGCAAAGCCTTAACCAGCGGGGCCATTTTTATGGCCTCGGGGCGGGTTCCGAACACAAGAGCTACTTTTTTCATCTCAGGCTGTTTTATTCCTTACCCCGCAGAAATCGAGAATCGTCTTGTCGCCGGCTTCCGGCAATGCCTTGAACTGATTGTGCGCCACGAGAAAAACGACGATATCAGCCTTATCGTAAGCTTCTTTATAATCCGTAAGTTTGAATACGCTGTGCTCGGAGACATAGGGTTCCGATATCGTTATCTTGCAGTCGCCGCAGGTCTGAAGGACGCGGCTCACTATATATTTCGCCGGAGATTCCCGGAGATCGTCTATATTCGGTTTAAAAGCCAGTCCCATCATGGCGGTAACGGGCTTTCTGCCGTTTTTCAGCTCGAACTTTAGCATTTCGCTGCGCACACGCTCGGCGCACCAGAAGGCTTTGTAATTGTTTATCTCGCGGGCCTTCGCTATAAGCTGTGATTCCACAGGGAAATCAGCCGTCAGGAAATAAGGATCGACGGCTATGCAGTGTCCGCCTACGCCGCAGCCCGGATTCAGTATTTTAACTCTGGGATGTTTATTTGCGAGCGATATAAGCTCCCAGACGTTTATGCCGGCTTTATCGCATATGAGCGAAAGCTCATTGGCGAAAGCTATCTGCACGTCTCGGCTGGAGTTTTCGGTAAGTTTGCACATTTCGGCGGTTCTGGCATTGGTCTTATGCAGTTTACCCTTTACGAACAGCGAATAGAAGGATATGGCCTTTTCCGTTGATTCCGGATTTATCCCGCCGATGACTCTGTCATTGTTGACAAGTTCGTGTATGACATTGCCGGGAAGCACGCGCTCGGGGCAGTAGGCTATATATATCTTACCTTTAAGCTGAGGCTTTTTCGCAAAGATAAGATGCGTCATAAGATCTGTCGTGCCGACGGGAGATGTTGATTCTATTATGAACAGGTCGCCTTCTTTGAGAAGCGGTATCACCATCTCCGTGGCCGACTGCACATAAGAAATATCAGGCTCGTGATTTCCCTTGAACGGTGTCGGAACGACTATAAGATAGGCGTCTGAAACTTCCGGTTTTGTACCGGCCTTTAAAGCTCCTGAACCCACAACTTCCTTAAGATAAGTCTGCAAACCCGGCTCTACGATATGCAGTTTTCCCTGATTCGTCATTTCGACTACTTTTGCATTGATGTCGCAGCCGAACACAGAAACGCCGCTCTTCGCGGCTATTATCGCCGTAGGCAGACCTATATACCCAAGTCCCATAAAACATGCTTTCATAAAATAATGTCTTATACCTCTTATAAAAATAGCTTCGGAATCATTTTCTCCGAAGAATCTGCTAAACAAAACCGGTTTATATACTGTGAATACTTCAGCCCTAAATTCTTATAAATAAAGGAACAGCCAAAATACGTATAAAAAACAAAGAGCTATTCTGTAATAACTCCGTTAACAATTATACTAAATTTATTATATATATATATCAGACGGAATTCCGGCTTCGGACAGGCAATAAAGCCGAAAAAACGCCGCCGGGAGTCTGGCTCGGGCTTATTTGCGCCTTGTATTTTTAGTGTCTTTCACTATTTTTAAAGAAAGACCTATCGCGTCCATAAGTTTCAGCAGCGTCGACAGCTGTGTGTCGCAGGTATAGTTTTCCATACGGGCTATCACGGGCTGGCTTATCCCGGTCTTTTCGGAAAGTTCCTGCTGGGTTATTCCTCTTCTTCTGCGTTCTTTAATAAAACCGCTTATAAGTCCGGTAAGCAGTATATCTTCTTTCGGCCCGTCTTCCCAGACCTTACCGCGGGCGTAGAGTTCCCGCGCGCTGATATTTATCCCGTGCGCCCATGTGACCCCGTAGGCATCGCTGTCTATCTTAGCTTTTTTAAACAGTTTACCGTCTTCGAGCCGCTTGAATATGGGATATTTTGCCGCCATGGCCGAGACTTCGTATTTCTTAAAACTCCCGTCGCCGAACAGGACTCCAAGAATCATTCCCTCGAAAGGATATAATCTTCTTATCTCGATATTTGTCATATAATAAATTATAACTTTAAAAACATATTATTACAATATCGGCCTATGCCCTGACATCGTTTTCCCGCCGTAACGGTAAAAATGTCGAAAACCGACGCGATTATATAAACTCACCTTTTCATATCAGGAAGCTATGTTACAATCGACCTACATTTACTATAAAATGACTGTAGATTTTTACAAAGGCCATAGGAATTAACCGGGATTTCAGAACGGAATAATTTATATAGGCATATGCCGGATAATTGAAAAACGGCACTTATATTTGGTACAATATAAATAAAGGCCCCCATAGCTCAATGGATAGAGCTCCTGCCTTCTAAGCAGGCAATGTAGGTTCGATTCCTACTGGGGGTACTTTTTATTTAAACTTTTCCCCCTCCACTAATCATCATAAAAAAAGAACGTACTCCCGGCGGGAAACAAAGATCGGGCTATATTAAGCGCGCCTGTTATTTTATTTGACGGCTTCCACCTGTTTTATCATTTCCGAAACGCGCTGTGACCATGTGTTTTCTTTCGCTTCTTTTTTGAGAATTGCCTGATAAGCGCCGTTGTTTTTCAATTTAAGAGCTTTTTTGAGCTGCGCCGAGAAATCGCGGGCGTTATTTGCCGTCAGACACGACCGGTAAAGCCGGCACTCCGGCATATCAGTGGTAACTATCGGCAGTCCGAGCGCCATGTATTCGAACAGCTTAACAGGAGACGTCCCGGAGGTGATCTCATTGTTCGCGAACGGGATGACCGCGACGTCGAAACACGCGGCGTAATTTTTAAGTTCCTTATACGGCACCGCGCTGATAAAAGTGTAATTAGGGTATTTTTCCAGCGCGTCCGCCATGCGGCCCATTTTAAAACCTATAAAAACGAATTCCATATCTCTGTTAGAGTTTATTACTTCTTCCGCCAGATCGAAATCGAACCAGTCGTCGGACAGGGCGCCGTAATAACCTATAACGGGTTTTTTTCTGTCCTTTATCTTATTCATTTCAGCCGGAACGGTAACGGAATCGCGGACGAAATCAGTCAGTCTCACGGCGTTTTTATTCAGGAAAACATTATTTTTACGATCGCTGTCTTCAAGAGCTCTGCGGTACAGTTTCTCGGCGGTCGCGAACACCAGAGTGCGCGGGCGCCTTATCAGGGAATGGTATACGCCGAGAGCGTCTTTCTTTTCCTTTTTTTTCTTTATAAGGTCGAAATCGTCCACGTATTCCAGCATTATAACGGTATCGTCTTTTATTTTATCGTAAAGACTCATATCGTGCAGCACACCGTGAGCGTAAACGTCTAAGATCTTGTCATGCCTGCTTTCCATAACGCGACCTAACTGCCTTAACGGGAAAAGATATATATTCGGCTCCACACATACAATCTCCCTGACGTCCTTATCCGGCCACAGAACGATATATCCGGCCTTTGCGAATTCCAGAAAAACATGCTGTGGTCTCTGGAATAAGGGAGAGGAGAAAGAAAAACTGTCGTTAAGGTATAAAATAAAAGGTTTCACGCTGCCGGTCAATAGTGAGCGGAGCTGTTTTCCCACAGTGTTTTTTTCGACACGGTATGAGATATATCTGAATAAAGAACTTATTTTCAGTTTCCTGCCGTGTTCCCCGCCCTCGGATTGCTCTCTGGCGCCGAACAGAAAAGTCTTTATGTTATATATAAGTATTCTAGGCGGTATCTTATCAGGTCTCTTCGCGTATTTCTGTCTCAAGCGGGCCAGTTCGAATTCGAGGCCGTAAAGTTCCCGATAAACGCGCGCCTTCCCGGTGAAACATGCGCAGTCATGCAGTAATTTTCCGTCGCTTACTTCGATATGCGACAACTGCTCTTTTCTTTTCCTTATTATTTCTTTTCTGTGTTTTAATATGAAAGGCAGCACGCCTAAACTTCTGAACATCCATAATATATGCAGAAAAAGCAGCTTCCGGTCCGTAATATTCTTCCACACGAAAAGTTCTCTGTTCCTTCGTGAAAGATAACCCGTGAAAGCACTCGTCTTACTGTGTATAGTCCCGCCGTGTTTATGCCTTGGGGTGGTGTCCGGAGCGTAAATTATTTCCCAGCCTCTTTTCAGCCCCCTGTACATAAAATCTGTTTCTTCGAGAAGATACGGATCGAAAAGCTCGTCGAAACCTCCGAGGATATCGAACTTTTCCCGCGAACATAAAAAATACGCTCCCTGAACTCCGTAAGAGAAGAAAGGGCCTTTATTATCCCGGCTTACAGGAAAACATTTAAGAGTCTCATTAAATATATTTTCTGTAAAACGCGGGAAACCGCGTTCCCAGGTCATCAGTTTAATGCCGTCAAGCTGATCTATTATGTCCGTAAACGAATCGTAAGCCTTATAACCTGCGCACGTGATACAGAATATACCGGGAGACAGGTATCGCCCTATTTTCACAAAAAAATCTTTTTCGAGAAAAACGTCGTTGTCTATAAAAAGCAGGTATTCACCTACGGTTTCCGACACTCCGAAATTTCTTGCCGAACAGGCGCCCCGCCGCGGATTTCTAAGGGGCTTAATCTTCCCTCTGAAACCTGACTGCAGGAAATCTAAACTGCCGTCGGAGGAATTATCGTCCACGACTATTATTTCAACGGGAACACCGGCCGCTTCGCGCGCGGCTATTACAGAAGGCAGACAATCCTTAAGATGTTTTATGCCGTTATGATTAGGTATTACGACAGAGATTAAACAATTTTTTTCCATAATTAAACGATTAGCTGACTCCGTTTGCCGCGGGCCTTACGGTCGCGCGGACAGATAAGGACCCGGTTTATCTACAAGAACCAACGTTACGCAATTTCCCGACGGGCAAAATCCTGCGACGCACAAAAGCGCGACGGCAGGCGTTTCCATGGCATGGCTTAAGCCGACCGCCGAATAAATAATCTAAACAATATATTTACCGATAGAAACAAGCATTTAATAAACTAAAGTTTATATTTTACAAAAAAACATACCTCCGCCGTAATGGCGAAAGTATGTTTTATATTTACGATATTATTCAATAAATAAGGTCGCAGATGAAATCAGCCGCGTGCTCTATATTCTTTTCTCTCGCATTAGTCTTATGACTTTTTAAATTTTCTATATGGATGTCTGTTATAGGATCTAATTTATCCGGCACAGTTCCTTTTTCATAACCGGGAAATATAGTCTTTATCTGTTCTTCCAGAATATCGGAAGTCATCGGTTTATCGTAATGACCTGTTTTTAAACATATTTCCTTCCAATTATCGTTTTCTTCGTCTGATAAATGTGATACCAGGAAATCTTCGTAATTATATTCGAAGAAAAAAATATTCTTTATTCCGCAAGACGAATATTCTTCTATATTCGATTCTTCACGCTTGAATTTATCATAATCCAGAAAAACGTATATTTTTTCTTTTTTATATTTTTTATTTAACTTTTTAGCCGCCTGTTTTATTTTCCCTACAGTAGAGCCGTAAGCCTGTTCTGCTTTAAAAGCCATGGGAATGTTCTTCTCACGGAAATAACGCGAAAGCTTTCCGAGATATCTGTAGTCGGACAAACCCTCGACTACTACGCATATATTTTCTATAAGCTCTGCCATATGCCTATAAAGACACTATAGGAAGCCCCGAAAATTTCCCGTCCAGATATTGTTTCCTGAAATTTCCGTCGTTTCTGACATTATCAAAATCCGCTATTCTAGTCAGTTTCGTTCCCATACTGAGAGTATTATTAAGAAATCCGACGTCTGACACCCTCAAGTCTGCGTCTTCGAGGATATAAGGATTATGTAAAGTAGTGATAAACTGGGCTCCTTTTTTATTATAAGTTTTGGATTTGAAAAGTTTAATCAGTTCCTTTAATATTACAGGATGTACGGAACGGTCCATCTCGTCCCAGAATATTATTTCAGTCTGTTTAAAAGCATATAAAATCATACCTATCATAGAAAAAAGTATCTGTGTCCCGGCAGATTCCTCTTGAAAAAATTCAAAAGGCACTTCTTTCCCGTTTATATCCTTATGATAGGAAATAATTCTGTCTGTCCTTTGCGAAAAAAGTTTAGAATCTTTTTCTTTATACCAAATAGACGGGATTCCGGAAATAATTATTTCAGGCACCATTTTATTTTCCTGAATTAACTGGGCCCTCGATATATTAACGTCTAATTCGCGTAAAATATTTATAATCGTGTCGAGACATTCTTTATTAGGAACCCCGACTTTACTGAACTTATCCAAAATAACAGACGGAGGATCAATGTTTCCTGAATAAACGCTTATATTATCTGTCATGGCTTTATATAAATTTGTAATTCCGTCGTTAAGGCCGGGATATCTGAGCACCAGTTTACTGACAAACGTGTGTATCTGCTTTTTATTTTCACAGCATTCAACTGCAAGCAGATTGTTTAAATTCTCTAATTTATAACCTTTCCCCGCTATATCCTGCAGCGAAATAAGACCGTTTTCTATATGAAATAAAGTATCATTGTCCTTAAGTAAGATTTCCTTTATAATTTTTTCAGCGTCGTATTGTATTGTATATGTATAATCAGAATTTTTACGGCTAATAGATATCTCGAAAGAAGTATAAGGGAATTTATTATTTAATTTGTTAGGAGAAAATTTATTTTTTATACCTGAATGTAATATATGCCAAAAAACAGCTACAGAAGACATAAGATTGCTTTTCCCGGAAGCGTTGGGTCCGAATAAAAGCAAAAGAGGAATAAGTCTATCTCTGTCTTTACCATCTTCGAAGAAGGGAACGGACTCAATCTCCCTGTAACCGTTAGGAGCTTTTTTCTCTTTATAGGTCATATCGATCTTTTCATCGATGATAGACTTATAATTTATAACCCTGAAATACTTCAACATTTTATTCTCCGTTTAAGATGACCGTTTTTTTCGTTTATCTTAATTAAATTATAGACATAAAAGTATAAGTCTGTCAAATTTATATGATTATTTAAAGCAGATTTCTATGACAGGGAAAAAGAAAAAAATTTTGACTCAGGATTTACATTGGGATCTGCCAGGTATAAAGCACAATCTCTCGCGTCCGTCGCATATCAAAGATAAATAAACAAAATTTCAGCGGGGAAATTCTCTGCTTTTATCGGCCGTGTTTTTTTTATTTTTTATGAATGTGTGGGCCCCGAGTTCCATAAAAGCCGTGTTGAGTTCCTCAGAAGTGTTCATCACGACGGGACCTCCCCAGGCCACCGGTTCGTTGAGCGGCTTCGCCGCCCCGACCAGGAATCTGGCCCCGGCGACACCTGACTTTAAACTTATTTTATCCCCGTCCGAAAGCAGCACGGCGTTTTTGCTCTGGCAGCCGTTGCCGCATATAATGAGACTGCCGGAAATGACATATAAAAAAACCGTGTCGTTTTCCGCCACGTTCATTTTCCATTCAGTGTCGCGCTCCAGATTTACGTCTATCAGATCGAGGCTTACGTGAGTCCCGTGAAGACCCGCCTTATTGTTTTTATAAGAACCGGACAAAACCTTGATCTCCGCGCCCTGCTCCTTTACGGTTATTACGTTTTCTTTGTGAAGTTCCGTATAAGCGGGAGGGGTCATTTTATCTTTGGCCGGAAGATTCAGCCAGAGCTGAATACCGAGCATTCTCGGGGAAGGCTTGGGCATTTCCTGATGTATTATTCCGCTGCCGGCCGTCATCCATTGGCATGATCCGTCGCTTATCATGCTCTTGTTGCCGATAGAGTCTTCGTGCTCTATTATTCCTGCCAGCTGATACGTTATGGTCTCTATGCCCCTGTGCGGATGCCACGGGAATCCCTTTGTATAGTCTTCGGAATTGTAAGAATCGAAGACGTCGAGCAGAAGGAAAGGGTCGAAATCGTCAACGGTCTGTTTCCCCAGAACACGCATAAGCTTTACGCCGGCGCCGTCTTCGTCGCGCACCCCGCGGACTATCTTTTTTATTTGTCTTGCGCTCATTATATTCCCCCCTGAGAACTGCGTATAGGATTTATTCTACAAAAAATAACCGGCTTAAGGAAAAAAAGTTATTTCTTTGTCTATTTCTTTCCGTGAAGCTTGCTTTACGGCGGCGGGATATGTTAGAATATAAACATATGAACATATGTTCATATATAAATATGAAAGAAAATAAAAATATAAAAGACAGCGAATGCGAATTTTTTTCCTCCGACCCGGCCCATGTAAAAAAGGCAGCGGCGGCGGTTCCGGAAGAAAGCGTGATAGAAACCATGGCCGGGATATTCCAGGCCGCGGCGGACCCGGCGAGACTCAAGATACTTCTGGCTCTGGCCGAAACGGAACTCTGCGTATGCGATATTTCTGTTTTCAGCGGCTTCAGCCAGTCAGCGGTCTCGCATCATCTTAGAGTTCTGCGCGACAGGAAAATAGTCAAATACAGGAGAGCGGGCAAAATGGCGCTGTACTCTCTGGAGGACGAACATGTTAAGGACATACTGTGCAAATGTCTGGCTCATGTGAAAGAAGGATAATTATGAAGACAGATGGGAAAATAAAAACCGGATGCTGCGGTTCGGGCTGCGACGGATGTTCGCTCGATATAGCGCCGGACGAAACCTGCGGATGCGAAACAGGGAAAAAACGTTCCGTATTTTTTATAGAAAATATGGACTGTTCCGCCGAAGAACAGCTGATACGCAAGAAACTTAACGGATTTACTGGAATAGGCAGTCTTTCTTTCGATCTGATAAACCGCACTCTTACCGTAGAACACGATGCGGAAGACAGCGGCGCTGTATTGTCCGCACTGCAGGAGATAGGGATGAAAGTTTCCGAAAAAAAGCCCGGGGCCGAAAGCGGTAAGAAGACATCCGGACTGCGCGCAGTGCCTCCGCGCGAAAGGGCGCTGCTGGCCTTTTCAGGCCTGGCCGCGCTGACTGCGGAAATATTCGTATGGGCCGGCGGCGCGGAAAATTCCGCCCCTGTGATAACGCTGGCTCTGCTTTCGATAGCTTCGGGCGGCTACGACACTATAAAGAAAGGCTGGCTGGCGGTTAAAAATTTGACGGTAAACATTAATTTCCTTATGATTCTGGCCGTGGCCGGGGCCGCGGTTCTCGGCAAATGGACCGAAGCGGCCGTGGTCATATTTCTGTTCGCCCTTTCAGAGCTGATAGAATCCCTTTCTCTGGACCACGCGAGAAATTCGATACGCGGCCTGATGGCCATGAAACCGGAACGCGCCCGCATAAGGGACGCCGAGGGAAACTGGAAGGAAGTGCCGGCTGGAGAGGTGAAAAGAGGAACGGCTGTGACGGTGAGGCCCGGAGAACGCATTCCTCTCGACGGCACGGTCATATCGGGACACAGTTCCGTAAACCAGGCGCCGATAACCGGGGAAAGCATGCCGGTCGAAAAGAAGACCGGGGACAAGGTCTTCGCCGGCACCGTTAACGGGACGGGACTTCTGGAATTCCGCGTTACGGCGGAAAACTCGGAAACTACGCTCGCCCGTATAATAAGGTCCGTGCAGGAGGCGCAGAGCCAGAGAGCGCCGACCCAGCGTTTTATAGATTCTTTCGCAAGATATTATACTCCGGCCGTTGTGGTTTTCGCGCTTATCACGGCGCTGGTCCCTCCGCTTGTCTCCGGAGGGCAGTTCGGCCTGTGGCTTTACCGCGGGCTTGTGATATTAGTTATTTCATGCCCGTGCGCCCTGGTCATATCCACTCCGGTTACGGTCGTGAGCGGGCTCGCCGCCGCGGCTAAACACGGCATTCTTGTAAAAGGCGGCTTACATCTCGAGAACGGGCGGAAACTTAAGGCGATAGCTCTGGACAAGACGGGGACGCTGACAGCCGGCAGGCCGGAAGTGACGGATACGGCCGCTTTCAACGGATACAGCGAAAAGGAAATCCTGCGCCTGGCCGCGGCCGTGGATTCAGTCTCCGAACATCCCGCCGCAGCCGCGATAAGGGCGAAGTGGGCGGAAACGGGAGAGACTCTGCCGGAGCCGGAAAACTTTCAGGCGCTTACCGGACGGGGCGCGTCCGCTGTCGTGGAAGGGAAAAAATACTATGTGGGAAATAAAAGAATGACTGAGGAATCAGGGGCTGCGTACACCGGGCCGGAAGAAAAAGAATTTTCCCGTATCGAAAAAGAAGGCAGGACCGCGGTGGCGGTGATAAGCGAAGGAAAGATAATAGGTTTGATAGGCATAGGCGACACGGTCAGGGAATCAGGCGCGGAAGCCGTGAAAAGGCTCAAGAAACTCGGTATAAGGCCCGTTCTTCTGACCGGCGACAATCAGATTACAGCTGACGCCGTGGCGGCTCGCGCGGGAATAGAGGACGCCCGCGGGAATCTTCTGCCGGAAGACAAGCTGTCGGCCATCGACGTCATGCTCAGAGATTTCGGAAAAGTGGGAATGGCCGGAGACGGAATAAACGACGCGCCGGCGCTTGCTAAAGCGACCGTGGGCTTCGCAATGGGAGCGGCCGGAACCGACACCGCCATAGAGACTGCCGACGTCGCCCTCATGGACGACGATCTGCGCAAACTGCCGGATTTCATAAAGATAAGCCGCGACACCGTGGATATACTTACGGAGAACATAATCATAGCGGTGGGGATAAAGGTCCTGTTCCTGGCGCTGGCTTTTTCCGGAGCGGCGACACTCTTCATGGCCGTTTTCGCCGACGTGGGGACGAGTCTTATGGTTATCTTCAACGGGCTCAGAATGGCCTATAAAAAATACTAGAAAACAACAGACACGATTAAAAAGGCCCGTTTTAAAAACGGGCCTTTTTTTACTGTATGACGGAGGAAAGAATCACGGCTGCGGCAGCTTTTTAGTGTGTATGGACTCTTCCGGTTTGGTTACCGTCCTGCCGGCATCCGGATCGGAGATCGCCGACAGGTCCAGACTCAGGGAACCGTCTTCTTCCCCTTCTTCCTGCTCTTCACCGCCTGCGGTCTGCACTTTGTCGTCGTTCTGAACGGCGTCGTCCTGCGACGGCACGCCGCCCTGGTAACCGGCGAACTGTCCGAATGCGCCTCCGGCTCCCGCGGCGGCCGCGGTATTGGACATATAGGTCATCAGTTCTTTGTCCTGGGCAAGCTGCGCGAGCGTCTGTATGAATTCAGGGTCTTTCATATAAGACTTCAGCACTTTCATGGCGGCGGGCGACCCTTTTATAGCGGTAAGCGCCGCCATCGGATCTTTCTTTACGTCCTCCTGCGATATATTGGCGCTTTTTTCCATATCCGCGAAAAGCTTTTTTACCACGGGTCTTTTATAATATTTTTCAAGTATCCCGCTTATCTGCGCAGCAGCCGCTGCGGCGGCCTGTTCGCGGGCCGGAGAGGCGTCGCCAGCGCCGGTTTCTCCTGGATTATTATTCTCGTCGGCGGATGAGGCCTCCGATATCAGATCCAGACCGGAACGTCCGGAATAATCCTCCGTTTTCTCAGGCTGCCTGAAATCTTTGTTCTGGGTGTTTCCGTCGTAGCCCACACGCAGCAGTTCCTTTTTGCCTTCGTCTTCTAAAATCCCCGCCCCGGCCACGGCCGGAACAAGATTCAAAAGCTGGGACACATGTCTGTAAGCCGTGAATACAACGGTAAAAGCGACGCCCAGTATAAGGATGAGCGCCGTTAACAGAACTTTCTTTAAAGTAAGCGGCTGCTTTACGGCTTTTTCCGGGGCCCCGGCTTCTTCCTTCCTCGCTCCCTCAGCCCCGCTTCCTGCGGCGTTCCCCTGACGGTCCGCCGTTTTTCCCGCCTGCTGGCCGGTCTTTTCGCCCTTTATAGAAAAATCGCATGAATTTCCTTTTAATTGCCCTGCTGATTGTTTTGATTCCATAATCTCTGTTCCAACAGACTTCTCCCCTGACCGGACTGCTGTAATTTTCTGGCTTCGTCAACGGTCATATTCTGTCCGCCTACGTTTATGTTCTGGTTCCCCACCTGCTGCTGCATACTGTCCGGCATACTGTCCATGGCTCCGGATATCTGAGAAACGAGCTGCTTGGGAATATATTTGCTCAGTCCCATGTCGTTGACCGTGTCCATGACCTGTCCGCTGGAAGTCACTTCTTTCGCCACCTTCATAAAATTCCCGTCCGAAACTCCTTCGGTTGCGTATTTCATGACTATATTTTTATGTTCTATGGCGAAATTTATCATATCCGCCGCGCCGGAAACTCCCTTGGCCCTGGCTTCCACGAACTCCGGGTATTTCATCATATCGTTCATTATATTCTGGACCACGGCGTTGTTTTTATACTTTTTAAGCATTACGTAAAGACTCTTTGCTTTCTCCGGATTCTTGAAATTGTACTGCTGTACCTTCTTAGAAGCTTTCCGTGCCGCGGTCTTTATTTCTTCTTTATCGGATGAACTCAGTCTGCTCTTTATATAATCGTTGGCTTTTTCGGCGTCTTCTTTGGTTACCACGAGCATATCCAGGCTCGATTTTTCTTCACCCGACTTCTGTTTTTTTACAGTGCCGCTGGGAATATATCTGCGGCTGTCGGTGCCGTAAATGGACCCCTCGCCCTCCTGCGGGACGAGATCCTCCTCGTTGACTCTGCCGAAAGCTTCGTCCATGACCTTCATAGGATCGGGCGCGAAATATTTATTATACAGATAGGTGCCGCCGTAAAAGGCACCGGCGAAAATGCCGAGCACGACCGGAATGAGAAGGATATGAAGCAGACCGATTCTGCTTTCTTTTTTTTCTGGCGGTTCTATAATTGTCATATTTTCAACGTTTCGGAATAATCGCTACAAGACTATATCGCAAACAGCGTGGCGAACCAAGACGGCTCTATCAGATTATATAAATTAATCGCGGCGCCGATAGCCAGAAAAGGGCCGAACGGCATACTTGACAGCCTGTCAGCCTTCTTAAGGACCATAAGCGATATCCCGTATACGGAGCCGAAAAAAGAAGCCATTATAACAGTGGTTATAACGCCCTCCCAGCCGCAGAGAGAACCTATGGCGCCCATCAGAAAAATATCGCCTTCCCCAACGGCGTCTCTCTTATATATGGCCTTCCCCAACACCGCAAGCAGCCATATGCTGCCGCCGCCCGCCGCGAGCCCAAGCGCGGACTGCCCGAGATTAGAGTACCAGGTCAGGCCGTCGAAACACGGATTGAACGGGCTGCCGGCCAGTCCGAGCGTCGCGAGTATTACGGAAAAAAGATCGGAGATCATCATCGTCTCGAAGTCGATGGCGCTCACCACAATAAGAGTATACACCGCGAGCAGCGAAATTACAAGCCAGGGCAGATTCCAGTGCCACTGGTAATAAAAAACCGCGGTGAGAAGCCCGGTTAAAAGTTCCACCGCGGGATAACGCAGGCTTATCGGTTTGCCGCAGGCCCTGCATTTGCCGCGCAATATTATATAACTGAGCAAAGGGATATTGTCGTAGAACTTTATCGGGGTGTTACAGGAAGGACAGTGCGAAGCAGGAAAAACAATGGACTGGTTTTTCGGGAATCTGTATATGCAGACATTAAGAAAACTGCCGATTATGAGCCCGAAAATCGAAGACAATATAAGACCTGTTAACATAAGCCGCCTTTTTTAAAGAAAATAGGATTCCGCGCAGTCTTTCCGAACGTCCGTTATGAACCGTTCCGGATCTGGAGCCCGGAAAACCGCGCTGCCCATGACCAGAGCGTCCGCGCCGGCCCTAACCGCCAGTTTAGCCGTTTCGCGGTTTATCCCGCCGTCCGCCTGCAGCCATATGCCTCTGCCGGAAGATTTTATCATATCGCGTATCCCGGCTATTTTAGGCAGCTGGTCCGCCATAAAACTCTGTCCGCCGAAACCGGGTTCGACCGTCATTACGAGTATAAGGTCAAGAAATTCCATATACGGTATCAGCGCCGCGGCGGGAGTCTTGGGGCGTATAGATATGCCCGCTTTGAGCCCGGCTTTTTTTATTTCGGAAAGAGCCTGAAGAGGATAGGCGGCCTCTTCGTGCACCGTTATGAGCCCGGCGCCGGCTTCGGCGAAGGCCTCTATATATTTAAGCGGTTCCTTTATCATGAGATGCGCGTCCACAGGCAGATGCCCGCCGGCGTCGGAAACGGCCGGGATGAGCCCCGGACCGAAACTTATATTCGGAACGAAGGCCCCGTCCATAACGTCGAAATGCAGCCAGTCGGAAACGTCTTTCACGCAGCTAAGACTCTTTTCCAGATTCCTGAAATCGGCCGAGAGCACAGAAGGCGCTATCGCTAATTTCGCCGCAGGCTCCGGGAAACCGCCGCGGGCCGGAAGATTCTTTCCGTCTTTCGTCATTTTATCGGCGTCTCCTGAACGAGTATATCATTGGAATAAACTCTCATCTTAAGTCCGTCTTCTTTAGGCACTATCAGGCTTATCTTCTGCCCAGGCGAGGGATAATTATTGTACTGCTCGTTCTCGCCCTTGCGCCCCACGATGACTATTCTTATATGCTTCTGCACGCCGCCCTGCGGGACCTCGTAATAAATATGATAATTGCCGTCGTTACTGCCGCTGTCCTTATGGCTGCTTATTATGAATGAGACTTTTATGCCTTTCCCTATCACCGTGTCGGCGGCCGGCTCCTGTTCCAGCACTGTGCCGGAAGGGTATATCGAATTGCCGTCCTCGGTAAAAGTGACGTCGAGCCCGTTCTTCTGGGCCCACTGCTGAACGTCTTCCTTCTGCTTGTTAAGGAAATTTTCCATCATGACTATGCCGGCCGGAGGAACCCCGGCGGAAACCTTAAGATTTATCATAGTGTTCTTAGGCACATTGGCCTCGGACGCCGGGTCCTGCGATATAACGGCGCCTTTTTCCACCACCAGGGAATAAGCCTCGTTTACCTCTCCGAGTGTCAGGAGGGCTTTTCGCAGCTTCAGTTCCGCGTTTCGCAGCTGAAGGCCGGTCAGGTTTGGCGTAAATACGTTTTCCCCGCCCTTGCTGAAAACTACGCGCACCACTTTTCCTTCGCGGACCGTGATGCCGGCCGAAGGAGTCTGGCGCAGGATCGTCTCTATCGGAACACTCTCGTTATATTCATAATCGACAACGCGCATAGCCAGTTTGTTTTTGGAAAGGGTCTCGAGGGCGTAAGACGAGGATTTATTAGTCACGTTGGGAACCGTCACTTCCCTGCTGCTGTGTATAAAGGCGTCCAGAGTCCACAGAATAAGCCAGTAGCCGAGGGCGCAGAAAAGCACCGCGACTATCCCTACTTTCAATATGAACAGGGGCGTAAAAATATGATAATCAATTTTCTCTTTTTTGTCAGACATCTCTAAAACTCCTTATACCAAAGAACTCCCTTTCTTAAGCCTGAGGCCGTTAAGAAAAGCCGCCGCCGGCATATTCTTTTTCCCCTCCGGCTTTATCGTCTTCAAAATCAGATCTCCGGACAGACACCGTATCCCGACGCTGCCGTCTTTGTCCACGAAAGTTATTTCACCGCGGGCGGCGCGGCCGTTTTCCTGATCGGAAAAACCGGCCGCCGTGACTATAACGGCGGAAGGACTGCCGTTTTTCAGTATGAAAAAGCGGGCCTGCGGCCCCATGGAAAGACCGCGGACAAGATTATAATTATGCTCGGCCGTCTTATTAAAATCAAGCGCGGAATCCTCCGTCCCGAGCATAGGAGCCAGCGAAGGCTCGCCCTCCTGCGGCGTTCTGGACACGCTGCCGGCGGCCACGTCCGAAAGGACCTGTTCCGTCATCTCCAGTCCCAGAGCCGACAGGCTTCCGAAAAGCGCGCCAGCGTCGTATTCCTGAGGAAGCCGGATCTTACGCTGAAGACACATCGGTCCGGTGTCCATTCCCTTGTCCAGCCAGAATATGGAGACCCCGGTCTCTTTTTCCCCGTTCATTATAGAACGCTGCACCGGGGCCGCGCCCCTGTATTTAGGGAGCAGTGAAAAATGCACGTTGAGGAACCCTGTTCCGGCAGAGGCCAGAGCGGTTTCGGAAATGATACGGCCGTAAGCCACGGTGAATCCTATATCCGGAGCCAGTTCCGCCACCGCCCGGTTCAAATCGATCCTTTTGGCGGGTTTATATATCTTAAGCCCTTTTTTTTCGGCGAAAACGCTTACGGGGGAAGGCCTGAGCGACAGACCGCGGCCGTTAGGACGGTCGGGCTGCGTTATAACGCCAGCCGTCTCGCAGAAAGAAAGATTGAGTATCTTATCCAGAAAAGGCACGGACACGTCGGGGGTGCCCAGAAACGCTATCCTCAGTTTTTTCATAATAGGTTTATTCTTCCGCGTTTATGGCCGTCTTATAGGTCCTTCTGGACTTGCGCTCGTCTATCTTGGCCCAGACCTTTTTTAACTTATCCAGAGTGTCCCGGTTCTTGAGGCGGACGGAAAGAGGAAGTCTGTCGACGAAACATATGCCGTTTAGATGGTCTATCTCGTGCTGCACGGCCTTTGCCAGAAAACCTGAAGCCATAAAAACGATCTCTTCGCCGTGCTCGTTCAGGCATTTCACCTTTACGCGTTCGGCGCGTTTAAGGGTGGCGAAAAATCCGGGGAAAGAAAGACAGCCCTCCTCTTCCACCATAACTCCGGCTTCCTCAAGGATAACCGGATTTATCATGACGAGTTTTATATATTTTCCTTTCCTGTCGCTGTCCGGCACCTGTATGACGACCACTCTCGCGTCCACGCCTATCTGACTGGCGGCCAGCCCGGCTCCGTTGCCGCGGAACATAGTGTCGAACATATCGGCTATAAGGCGCGGCAGCCTGTCCTTCATCGCGGCATAGTCCACTTCCTTAAGTTTTTTCTTAAGAATAGCTTCACCGTATTTGCAAACCCTTCTCACCGCCATAAAAACCTCTTGAATATCCAAGCGCAGCAAGCGCTGACAGCCTGTAAATTGGTATTATATATATAGTAACAATTACGGCTTTTTTATGTCAATGAAACAAGAAGAAAACACAATAACAGACACGAACGTCAAGACCGTCGCGGTCGGCATAGACCGGGGCGGGACCTGGACCAGGATATCAGCTTACGGTCCGGCTTTCGAAACGATTAATTCGGCAAGATTCCCCAGCGGACCGATGAAAGAACTGCCGGGGCAGATAAACGGCGCGGTGAAAGACTGGAATATAGGAAACGCCCCGGTCGTGATAGGCGCCAAGGGCGCGATGACGGATCCCGGGATAGGCGAATTTCTGGCCGGAGAACTGGAAGGCGGAATAAATCTGGTAAAGGTCATTTCCGACGCGGAAGCGGCCCACAGGGCGGCTTTCCGGGGAAAAGCCGGCTTTCTTCTGATAACCGGAACAGGTTCCGTGCTGCTGCACGGCACTCCGCCTGATTTTATAAAAGAAGGCGGCTTCAATCCTAAAGAAGGAGATCCCGGTTCCGGCAGATGGATAGGCAGAAGATACCTTAAGCTCACCGGAAAAGGCACTCTGCTGGCAGGGATGAGCGACAGAGAAAGCGCCTCCTATGCCGCCGAAGTCATAAAGAAAGCCGAAAACGGAGACCCGCAGTGCGTAAAAATAACGGAAAGCGCCTATGCGGAACTGCTTGCGCTGATAATATCCGCGGCTAAAAAATACGACGATCTTCTGAGCGCGCAGATAGCCTTTACGGGAGGGCTTTCGGAGAGCGGATATTTCTTCGACGGACTCCAGAAATACGCGGAAAAGAACGTGATAGACAGAAAGATAACTTTCTTCAGGCCGCGCATGCCTTCCGAAGAAGCGGCGGCAAGACTGGCTTTGGAACTCGGCGGAGATATAAAATGACTGAAAGCGCGGAAATGAAAACGCTCAGACAGGCGCTCGAAGCCGGCGGCGCCGTGCTTAAGAAAAAATTCAGAAAAGTAGACTATAAACTTAAAGGCCGCGCGAATCTGGTCACCGAAGCCGATCTCGAATCGCAGAAAACGGTCACCGGAATAATCGCCGGCGCTTTCCCGGAAGACGGTTTTTACGCCGAGGAAACGGCTTCGGGAGAAATGCCGGCCGGCAGAGTGTGGATAATAGACCCGCTCGACGGCACCACTAACTACGCGCACGGCTTTCCGGCCGCCGGAGTCTCCATAGGCTTCAGTCAGGACGGAATAATAAAAGCCGGAGGCGTTTACGATCCTTTCAGAGAAGAGTTTTTTCTGGCTGAAAAAGGAAAAGGCAGCTATATGAACGGAGAGAGACTGCGCGTGTCCGGGGCCGGCTCGATAGAAAAAGCCCTGCTGGTTACAGGTTTTCCTTACGACCGCGCGGAAAGAGGCGACTATTACTGCCGATTCTTCAGTCATTTCATGAAAATATCCCACGACGTGCGACGCATGGGCGCCGCTTCGCTCGACATGTGCTGGACAGCGGCCGGCAGAGTGGACGGCTACTGGGAATTTAATCTGAAGCCCTGGGACGTAGCCGCCGGAAAGATAATAATAGAGGAAGCGGGCGGAAAGGTGACAGATTTCGGCGGCGGCCCGTGGCGGGTGGACGCCGCGCTCGGCTCGCAGACCCTGGCCGCAAACCCGGCGCTGCACGCGGAAATGCTCAGGCATATAAAAGAACTGCTGTAACGGTAAAAAAATGTACGCACAGCTTATAATAAACGCGGCTTTCCTCACGGCGGTATCGGCGGTCTACGCGCTTATCTACGCCTGGATAAAAGAAAGGGCCGTCGTCAGATACCTTCTGTGGGACGGAAAGCGCACTGACGCGGCGCCGATGTTCTTTGTGATATTCTTTTCGCAGCTGGCCTTTTCCGCGCTGGTTTTCATTTTCTTCGAAGACCTTTTTCCGCCGTATCTGGCGGCCGATTTTCTGATTCTGGCCGTCTTCTGCCTGTTCAAGGAAATAAGATACAGAAAAGCCTTAAAAAACAGAAAGTGATTTTTAATAAAATTCCGCGAAAAAGATATACAATATAAAGAAGAGATGCGAATGCTATAAACGGCCGGCATATCAGCGCGGGCCGTTTTTTTGCGCCGTACGGAGGATAAGATTTCGAAATGAAACAGACAGAACTGGACACGATGGAACACTGCGTAAATTCACTTTTGGACACCGACCTTTATAAACTCTCCATGATGCAGGTGGTCCTTTTTACCTTCCCGCAGCTGAACGTGAAATACAGATTCAAATGCCGCAACAGAGGGGTGAAATTCACTGAGCCGGAAGTGAATAAGATAAAAGAAGAAGTGGACCATTTCTGTTCCCTGTATTTTAAAGAAGACGAACTCAGATATCTCGGAAGCATAAGATTTTTCAAACCGGCTTTCATAGAATTCCTCAAGCTTTACCACCCGGACAGATCCTTCATAGAGATTAAAGCCGAAGGCGAAAGCAATCTGGAAATAACAGTGGAAGGACCGTGGTTCCTGGTGATACTCTTCGAGGTTCCCGTGCTGGCGATAGTGAACGAGATATATTTCAGAAAATTCAACACTCCCGAAACCCATGAAGAATTTTATAAAAGGCTCGAAGCCAAAGTGGAATGGGCCAATCAGAACAGTTTCGGCGCTTTTTCCGAGTTCGGCACGAGGCGGCGTTTTTCCAGACAATACCATAAAGAACTGCTTGCCTATATGATAAAACATTTCGACGCCGGCTCGGCCACGAAAATAGTCGGCACCTCGAACGTGATGTACGCGAAGGAATTCGGACTCACGCCGGTGGGCACGTTCGCGCACGAATACGTGCAGGCCGGCCAGGGACTCGCGAACGTGACCCTGCGCGACTCGCAGCGCTATATGTTTCAGAAATGGGCGGAATTCTACGACGGCGACCTCGGGACATGCCTGAGCGACACGCTGGGACTCGATAAATTCGAAAAAGATTTCACCATGTACTTCGCCAAACTTTTCGACGGCATAAGACAGGACTCCGGCGACCCTTTCGAATTCGGCGAACGCATGATAAAAATGTACAGGAAATACAGAATAGACCCGAAGACAAAATCTCTGATGTTCTCCGACAATCTGGACTTTCAGGAAGCGAAACTCATATACGACGCCTTCAAGGACCGCATTAAAGTGGGGTTCGGCATAGGAACCTACATAACGAACGACTGCGGCCCCTCGCCGCTGAATATAGTTATGAAAATGCAGTCAGTCGACGGCCGGCCTGTGGCTAAGATAGCGGAAGACCCGAGCAAGACCATGTGCGAGGACAAGAGCTATCTGGAATACCTGAAGAAAGTCTGCATAGACGAAAAATAAAATAAAAAAAGCGCGGGCGGAAAACACGGCGCCCGCGCGGCAATAAGCCATTCCGGGGAAAAGAACTAACGCTTCACCGCGTTCTTACATACCGGGCAGATATACTGAGGCGAGTAATGGCCCTGGGCGTCGAGATTAGACGACAGCATTCTGACGAGTTTTCCGTCCCTGTCGCGGCATACGCTGCAGAAAGGGCCGTCCGTCTTCTGCCCCGGCAGTTTGTTCCAGTATACATTATTATCGAAAACGAGATTATATACCGCCTTATCCTCTATTTTCTTCTTTAATTCCTGCGCCTCCGCGGCGAAAGACAGTATATCGTCGTGCAGATCCAGTATCCTGCTCTTAAGATCCAGCACCGCCTGAAGCAGATCCACATTCCTAAGCTGTTTCGCTATCCCCTCTATCTTTCTTATGTCCTCGTCCACATCCTTAAGATTTATCATATCTTTTTTCCCCTTTTTCTATTTTATAAACGAAAGAACTTGATCTTCCCTCAATAATCAGACAACAGCTAAAAGGAAAGCCGCAAGGAAAGCAGCGCGGAGACATTCCCCTGTTCCGCCGACTTCTTATACCATTTGAAGGCTTCTTTATAATCCTGCTCTACGCCTTTACCATAATAATACATATTGCCCAAGTTATTCTGCGCTACAGCATTCCCTTGTTCCGCTAACTTTCTATACCATTTCACTGCTTCTTCATAATCCTGCTCTACGCCTTTACCGTTATAATACATATCGCCCAAGTTTTTCTGTGCGTTAGCATTCCCTTGTTCCGCAGACTTTCTGTACCATACAACAGCTTTTTTATAATCCTGCTCTACGTCTTTACCGTTATAATACATATTGCCAAGTGTGTTTTGCGCTACAGCATTCCCTTGTTCTGCTGACTTTCTATACCATTTCACTGCTTCTTCATAATCCTGCTCTACGCCTTCACCATTATAATACATATTGCCCAAGGTATTCTGTGCGTCAGCATTCCCTTGTTCCGCTGACTTTCTATACCATTTCACTGCTTCTTCATAATCCTGCTCTACACCCATACCATTACTATACATAATGCCCAAGGTATTCTGTGCGTCAGCATTCCCTTGTTCCGCTGACTTTCTATACCATTTCACTGCTTCTTCATAATCCTGCTCTACCCCTTGACCGTTATAATACATATAGCCCAACCAACACTGCGCAGAGGCATCTCCCTGTTCCGCGGACTTACTATACCATCCAAAGGCTTTTTTATAATCCTGCCCTACGCCTTTCCCCTCATAATACATATAGCCCAAGGTATTCTGGGCCACAGCATCTCCCTGTTCCGCGGACCTCTTATACCATTTGAGGGCTTCTTTATAATCCTGTTCTACGCCTTGACCGTGATAATACATATTGCCCAAGGCACCCTGGGCCACAGCATTCCCCTGTTCCGCTAATTTACTATTCCACTTTAAAGCTTCAGCATAATCTTGCTCTACGCCTTTACCATTAGCATACATATAGCCCAAGGCAAGCTGCGCATAGGCATTCCCCTGTTCCGCCGACTTTCTGTACCATTCTAAGGCTATTTTATAATCCTGCTCTACGCCTTTACCTGTATAATACATTTGGCCCAAAGAAAACTGCGCGGAGGCATTCCCCTTTTCCGCGGACTTCCTGTACCATCCCACGGCTTCTTCATAATCCTGCTCTACACCCATACCATTACTATACATAATGCCCAACCAAAACTGCGCAGAGGCATCTCCCTGTTCCGCGGACTTACTATACCATCCAAAGGCTTTTTTATAATCCTGCCCTACGCCTTTACCATCATTATACATAACGCCCAAGGTATTCTGGGCCACAGCATCTCCCTGTTCCGCGGACTTCTTATACCATTTGAGGGCTTCTTTATAGTTCACGATTACGCCTTGACCGTGATAATACATATTGCCCAAGACACCCTGGGCCACAGCATTCCCCTGTTCCGCTGATTTACTATTCCACTTTAAAGCTTCAGCATAATCCTGCTCTACCCCTTGACCGTTACAATACATATTGCCCAAGTTATTCTGGGCTACAGCATTACCTTGTTCCGCTGACTTTCTATACCACTTCACAGCTTCAGCATAATTCTGTTCTACACCTTTACCCTCACAATACATATCGCCCAGTGTGTTTTGCGCGAAAGCGTTTCCCTGTTCCGCGCATATCTTTAAATCTTCAAGGGCTTTTTCTTCTTTGTTTTTTATTATATTTTCACCGGCGGCTTCGCAATATCGTTGTCCCAGATGCTTTAATATGTCTTTATATTTACTTCCGGATACATCTTTCGAAAAAAGTATACGGATAAACTCCGGATAACTGCCGTCGGGAACCGGCGAATCGCTGCCGAACTTATTTATCAGCTCCTGATAAACGTCCGCCGCCTCCAACTGAAGAAATTCAGTTATATCCCCGTTTCCTTCATACTCGTGTATTATATCCTCATATCTGTCAGGTATAAAGTTACTGTAAAACTCCTCGAGATTTTCCGCTTCTATTCCGTTCTTAAATTTGTATATCATATTCCGCTAAATCCGAACCCATGTCAGACAATATAAACTGTAAGACTAATGAAATAAATTAATTATTTTGCTTACGCCGTTAGTTAGAAAAGTTTTGACGTCGTTAATAAAACCGCGCGAACTCTTCAGTCGTATCGCCCCCAGATAAACTTCTCCACAACCTTGCTCTTTATCTTCCCAGTTGCCTTATACGTATATTTAAGCATTATATCCCCTTTCAGAAATTCAATATCATCGTACAAACACTCATAAATCCACTTTAAAGGCTTTTATTCTATGATAATATCAATTTTTGTTTTGTTTGGCTTTCTCATACCATTTTTCAGCTTCTTCACTATCTTGTTCTACACCAATACCATTATCATACATATAGCCCAAGTTATTCTGCGCTACAGCATTCCCCTGTTCCGCTGATTTCCTGTACCACTTCACAGCTTCTTCATAATCCTGCCCTACGCCTTGACCATTATCATACATATAGCCCAAGTTATTCTGCGCTACAGCATCTCCCTGTTCCGCAGACTTTCTGTACCATACAACAGCTTTTTTATAATCCTGCTCTACGCCTTTACCGCTATCATACATATCGCCCAACCAAAACTGCGCGGAGACATTTCCCTGTTCCGCTGATTTCCTGTACCACTTTAAAGCCTCTGCATAATCCTGCCCTACGCCTGTACCCGCATAATACATACGGCCCAACCAAAGCTGCGCGGAGGCATTTCTCTGTTCCGCAGACTTTCTGAACCATTTCACAGCTTCTTCATAATCCTGTTCTACGTCTTTACCTCTATAATACATAATGCCCAAGAAAAGCTGCGCGTCAGCATCCCCTTGTTCCGCTGATTTCCTGTACCACTTTAAAGCCTCTGCATAATCCTGCTCTACGCCTTGACCGTGATAATACATATAGCCCAGTGCATTTTGCGCTGCCGGATAACCCTGGTCAGCTAACTTTCTGTACCATTTTGCAGCTTCTTTATAATCCTGTTCTACACCTTTACCATCATAATACATAAGGCCTAAGTTACTCTGCGCTTCAGAATTCCCTTGTTCCGCTGATTTCCTGTACCATTTCACAGCTTCAGCATAATCCTGCTCTACCCCTTGACCGTTACAATACATATCGCCCAGTGTGTTTTGCGCGAAAGCGTTTCCCTGTTCCGCGCATATCTTTAAATCTTCAAGGGCTCTTTCTTCTTTGTTTTTTATTATATTTTCACCGACGGCTTCGCAATATCGTTGCCCCAGATGCTTTAATATGTCTTTATATTTACTTCCGGATATATCTTTCGAAAAAAGTATACGGATAAACTCCGGATAACTGCCATCGGGAACAGGCGAATCGCTGCCGAACTTATTTATCAGCTCCTGATAAACGTCCGCCGCCTCCAACTGAAGAAATTCAGTTATATCCCCGTTTACTTCATACTCGTGTATTATATCCTCATATCTGTCAGGTATAAAGTTACTGTAAAACTCTTCGAGACTTTCCGCTTCTATTCCGTTCTTAAATTTGTATATCATATTCCGCTAAATCCGAACCCATGTCAGACAATATAAACTGTAAGACTAATGAAATAAATTAATTACTTTACTTACGCCGTTAGATAAAAAAGTTTTGACGTCGTTAATAAAACCGCCGCATTGTTCCTTAACGCATTTCCAGGAATCAGAACAGACCTTCGCCGCCTCCGAAAACTTCTTGATCACAGTCACGCTTCTTCGAGCGAAATCTTTTACGATCAGTCGCCCCGCGTTTTTAGCAATTTCTACAGTCTTTTTTACTACTTCGACAAAATTATTACGGCACGCCGGATTTTTTAAAAAAGCACAACCGGCCAATAATACTCCGGCCACCGGAATGATAACGGCAGGCAAATTATTTTTGCCGTACTCGTGCACTTTACAAATAACTTCTTTCACTTTATTTTTAGCGTTATTTATAAATTTACCGGCGTCCGGAAAAGTTTTTAATATAATATCCTTCGCTTCTGTAACATTTTTCACAGCGGATTCGATTTCCTGCGCCATGGAAACAATTTTACCGGAAGCGGCGTAATCCAAAAAGCGTTTAATATTTTGTCCGGCGTATTTTTCAGCCGAAGGTTTAAACGAGACGCTGTCGCGTGAATCATATAACTCACGCCTTAAGTCCTCCGGTTCGAAAATTTCCACGGCTGTTTCAATTGATTTTTTATCGAGCGCCATAACTGCCTCCTATAAGGAATTAATAAATGTTTTCAACATATGTATCTTAACGAAACTCTTGGCGGAATTAACGCCGTTAAAAGCGTTTTTGGCGCAGGCTAACGCGGCGAAAGGAGCGTCTTTTCTGACATTATCGTTATTTTCTTCCAGTTCTTTTAAGAATAAATCTGCCGCGACTAACTTTTTAAAAATATTTTCTTCCCCGGACAAAATATCGCTTTCTATTGCCTTAAGTATTATATCCGACGCTACGGGATTATCTTTTTTCCCCTCGTATTCGAGTAAACATTCGCCCAACTGCCCATATTCCAGAACGATATCGGAAGACGTCACATCCTTTAAATAATCGGCTATCTCGTCTTCCGGATCTGTATCGTATTCCAGCTGCCTGTCGAACAAATTTTTAATACCGTCGGGAATTTTATCTTTAATTACGTCTTCCAGCAAAACGCTATGCTTCTTCCAGACTAAGGAAACGACAGACTGCCAGAACTGTTTAACCGTATGTCCTTCGGCAGAATTACCGTTTATCGCTTCTTTCGCTTTATGTAATTCTCTTTCCATACATTCTCCTGCGGCTGAAAGCGGATTGCTTTTTTTCATCGCATCCGACAGTTTACTGTCCGCCTCATCCACGTATGAGAAAATAATATTTACCAGCGCGTCAGACTGTTCCTTCGTGAAGGACTTCGCTGAAAAAACGTCTGAAACAAATTCTTTTATATTGCCGCCGTCTTTGACAGCCTTGTCGTATTCTTCGTATAAATTCATATTTTCTCCCTGTTATCCGGCTACGGAAGCCAGCTGATATCCGCTCTCTTCTAACAATTTCTTTAATTTACCGTATTTTTCATTCCCCATAATATCTCTCTGTGATTTTGTCTTTAATTTTTTTATCTCTTCTAAAACCGTGGCTTTATCTATTTTAAAATCTCCTGCTTCAGTTATATTACTGTTTTCAACGGCTCTGCACTTATTCAGGAAAGAAGCCCTTAAAGCGCTGTTCACGATATTCGCTATATCAGCGCCGCTGAAACCGTCGTCTTCTTTTCCCCACGAAGTGGCTTCTGCAAATTCTTTAAAATCGTCGTCGGTAAAACTCATACAGGGCTTATGCATATTGAAATGGTACCTGAAAATATCGGCTCTTTCCTCTTTAGAGGGCATCATAATCCTGAATATCATATCGAAACGCCCCTTGCGTTTTAATTCGTCCGGAATAGCTTCTATACTGTTGGCCGTGGCTATTACGAACACATCCGATCTGTTTTCCTGAAGCCAAGTAAGAAAACTTCCGAACAGCCGCAGCATCACCCCGTTACCTTCTCCTTTGCTCTCTGACATTACTCCCGCGAAGGACTTTTCCAGTTCGTCTATCCACAAAACGCAAGGCGCGGCTCCTTCGGCGATATCCAGAGCCAGACGCAAATTAGCGTCGCTCTGCCCGACATACTTTCCCAGAAGTCTCCCGATATCTAACTGGATAAGAGGTCGGTTCAAATAATTTTTAGACGCGACGACTTTCGAAACAAGACTTTTCCCGCAACCCGGCATACCGACCAGCAATATTCCCTTCGACTTCGGTATACCGACTTCTCTTGCCTCCCTGCTATGGTTATCCAGCAATTTGACTTCTTCTAAATAATGTCTGAGATTCTGGAGACCGGCAAAATCGTCCGAAGGTTCGCAAAGTTTCAAAAATCCCGTCTTCGTGACCATATCTTTTTTTGATTGCTTAATGATTCTGACGCTTTCATTCGTGCCGGAATTTCTTGTCTTATTCAGTATCTGAACAATCTCAGAACCGCAAAAACCGCATAAATGCGGAGCGATCTCCTTTACTTTATCCAGCCTCTTTCCCCTCAGCTGTTCTGGAATATTATCGTTTATCCATCCTTTAATGATTTCCACGACCTCGGACATTTCTGGTTTGGGAAGTTTTATCATGCTGGCGAAGGGGACTAACTGAGAAGGTATCATTATTTTAGGCGCCGTGATAACAATGTAAAGCATCCCCTTTTTCGACATTATATTATTACCCGCGATGGCCCTCAGAAGCTCTATTAAAGACGGCTCGGCTTCAAGAACGGAAGAAATATTCCTTATAAGTAATATCGGGTTATATTTAAACTTTATATCGGGAGAAACATAATCGAACAGAAAATTATATAAACTGTTTACGGAAGACGCCGGCCGTTTTTCCATAAGATATTCCGAGCGGGATTCTTTCGTGTCGAAAGAAACTTCGCCGAAATAAGGGATGTATTCATGGACGTTTTTTATGTCCAATAAACAGGTCCCGTCTTCTTTTTTAAGATCCGTGGCTAATTTTATAATTATGCCGTCTACTGTTTCATAATCGTACGTATCTATAAAAATAAGCGGCTGTTTGGACTGAAAAGCGCTTTTCAAATCCTGATAAGCAAGCCTGAGCGGAGTCGGCTCATCCGACAATCTGAAACTGTTTATTTCTTTTCTCTGCATAAGACATTCCTGTTAGATTTATTTTACCACTTTTCTTAGGTTCTAAATTGCACCTAAATCATGAACGCATTAATATCCGCGGATAAACCCGATATTAAATTTACTTCCGACAAATTTATTTATTTCCCTCTAAAGAACCAATTACGCCCGTTATCTCTGGAATAAAAAACTCCTTTTGAGGTTATAGCCAGCAATTCATCTTCTAAAATCTCCAGATCTTTAAATTCTCCCGTTCCTGAAAATCCTTTATATCTCAAGGACCATGATCTTCCTTTATTAATGGAATACTCTATTATCTTAGGATCTCCCGGGGCTATCCTGATCAGTTCATTTTTAAGAACCAGCATTAAACCCATTTTCTTATTTACTCCTTATCAAAGCTTTAACAGTATTAACAGCTTCGGAAATATCCTTATTAAGATATTCCCTCCGTATATCCGGACTGAAAAATTTAACGGAGATCCTTTCCGATGATGTCACTGAGGGATAAACATCCCTCCAGCTTAACTTCTTTTTCTCCGACGCCCGGACATTCAATTCCGCAGCTCGTATCCGCTCTTTCTCCACTTATAGGCATATATAATTATTCCCTTTGACTATTAAAATTTAAAAATTTAATTACTCTTAAAAACATTATCGGAACCCATCTGACTTTTCTATATCGTCAGCTCTAAGTACGTGTTTTTAATTTCACCGCTAATTTTGTGTTTAGGAAAGCCCCCGATAAATATCAGAGACTTTCCCGGAATACTGATTTACTTAAAAGCCTTCGTAAGGCTCATGCTTTTTCGTAGGACTTTTCGGACAAGATCCTGAGGTAAGTTCCGAAAGATGGTGATATTTTTTCCCGCAATGCTTACATATAAAATCCCCGTCAGTACGCCCCTCGAAAACCACATGTTTCCTAGTAGGACTTTTAAGACAGTTTCCTGAAGTAAGCTCTGAAAGATGACTATACTTCTTACCGCAATACTTACAATAATACTCTTCAGCCATAATTATCTATCTCCTTTTTTATACCAATTTTAACCGCGTACAACAGCTAAATTACTTTCCTACAACCAAGTTTTTACTGAAAACAGAATCAAAACCGGTAATACTCTAATCCATTAACAACAATAAGCTGCGGTTTAATATTACTCAAATAAAAAATATTCCCGTACTGCCAACCATACCAACCGTTATTTATATTACATAAAACAGCAATTATAAGTCAAAAACAATTTTCACGTAACAACCACTAAAAAAACCCATATTATCACAGGAAGGAGTTGTAGTCTTTTTCAGGCGCTAACGAAGCGTGGCGGCGCAAGTTTGGAGCGAATCTCCTTTCTATACTTACCACAGGAATGAGACATTGTTATATTCAGGATATCCGCAGCGCGACGGCGCGAGGCTAAGCGAATTTTCACCAGAAAATTACGCGGCCTGAATATAATTATGCCTCATGACCCCGCCGCCTCGAAACAATTATAGCTCCTGACTACGCGTCCTGATTATCACTATTCCCTTGTTTCATTATCTCAAAGATCTAATGAATGGCGGAACAGATTAGGAATGCTCCGCCATTCAGTTTACTTTCTACCGCATGCTAGAACATATAACTTATACCTGCGTTCCAGTTGAATATGCTGTCGCGCCCCAACCTCTCGTACAGTTCTCCGTGCAGTCTTATATCGTTTATACGGTACTCCGCCGTCAGATTTATCACTCCGCTGCCGTTGTCAGTGTCCGACGACTCCATCTTATAATAACCTTCAGCTCCTCTTATCGTCGCTTTCTGCCTGTGATTGTTCGTGGCGTAGTAATAAGTGCCGCCTCCGCGCACGTTCAGCTCCTGATTGCTCCCTAAGCTGAATACTCTGCTCAGATACAGACCCAGCCCGCCTTCGGCGTTAAGGAAGTTCTGCGCCTTTACTTCGGCTCCGTTTCCTTCTTCCAGTCTGTTCTGGTAATATCCCTGCAGATTTAACTCCGCTGAAGGTTCCAGATCGGCGAATCCGAGTTCCGCTTTGTATCTGGCTTCGTTAGTTACTCCGTAATGCCAGGCGCTTATGTCCGCGCTGCTCGAGGTACTGTCTTCTTTGCGTGTGTAGTCTCCGTTGCTGTATCCTACGGTGGGCGTTACGAGCAGGCTCGTTTCTCCGAGTTCGAACATGAACGGTTTGTGCAGGAAGAAGTAGGTGACGTCACGCTCCGAGTCGTCGTCGTAACTGCTAGACAGTTTAGCTACGGAAAGTCCGAACACTCCCGGATTGCCTTTATCGAACATTGCGTATACGTCGTAGAAGCTGTCGCTGTATCCTTCTATTCCGGAACGCGCGTTCCTGCTGTCGTAGCCGCTTACGAAACCGACCGTGTTCTTTTCCCCGTTGAACATTTCGTCGTGGAATGTCCTGTTTATCCTTTTGGCCGTGTTGAAGTTCTGTCTGGTGAAATTAGGCAGTATGACGGAATCTGTTATATTACCTAGAGATTCCGTGAAGCCCTCCAAAGTATCGGCTGATTTGAGTTCGTCGAAACTGCTTACTATATTTCCGGCTTCGTAATTCTTTTCGAGGAACGAGGCCAGTGATGCATTACTTGTCAGCGAACTGAAACTGCGGCGCGTCAGACTGGCGTTTCCTATCTCATTGTATTCTCCGGAAGAATCCGAGGTCACGTCCAGAGAAGCGTCGAACATCACCGACTCGGAATAGACGTCCACGTCTATGTCTTCGCCGGCCTTTACGGCTCCTTCCACTGCGTAACTGTCGTCATTGCTGCCCTGAGTCACTGAAGCCGCCACGCCGAGACTTCCGTATACGCTCTGGTCCGAGTTGTAACTTCCGCCCTGCATGACGTAGACGGCCGCCCCGATGGAGTCGAGGTCCAGACCGCTCAGGGACGAAGACAACGTTGAAGAAAAGCCGCTGCCTGAAGAAGAAGCGTAAGGATTACTGTCAAGCCCGCTTACCGATGTATTAGTTCCTTCACGGACCACATAATTATCCGTGCTCGCCGCTATATCGCTGCCTGTGCCGTCGGTATTTATTGTGACACCGTCGTCGGTCAATGTAAACGTGCCGCTGTTGTACAGAGACAGGCTTGTTTTTTCGCTGGAACTGTCGCCGTCCTGAAGATATATACCGTAGGCTGTTCCGTTAGCCGCCGTTACGTTTATAGTTCCCGTATTATACAGACTTACTGTCGCTCCGGCCGTCACATATACCCCGTAAGCGTCGCCGTTTGTGTTGGTAACGTTTATAGTGCCGTCATTGATTATCGTGGCGTCGTCGAAAGCCGCGATGCCGGCGACAAATCCGCCGGAAGAATTAACTGTTACAGTGCCGTAGTTTTCTATATCGCTATCCCCTGTGAGTCCGGCCACTGCTCCGGTTGCCCCGTTACTGAATGCTGCGCTTACATTGATCGTTCCGTAATTCTTAGATTCTCCGCCGCCTGAGGAGCCCATGCCGACAACATGATAACTGTTTTCGTCGAAAGCAGCCCCCGCCCATTTATATACGTTAGCGGAAACTGAAATAGTGCCGGTATTGACTATATATCCGTAATCCGCGTCTATACCGCTCACTTCCGCTCCGTAAGAAGAATCCCCCGAATTCAGAGCCACTATTATAGAACCCGTATTGACAGCGGTGCCGCCTTCGTTAACTTTCATGGCTCTGAGATTATTCCTTCCTTCTTCGCCGGCAGATGAAGTATAGGCCCCGGACATGCTTATCAGCCCTGAGTTTATTATATAACCGCCTTTCGTCCGCATACCTTTATAGAAATAATCGTTGCCGGTTATACTTATCGTTCCGGTGTTCACAGCATAAGCGGATCCTGAAGAAAACATAACGGCGGCGCCGTCGCTGTTGACATAAGGCGACTGAGCGTCTATCTCTATGGTATTGGTGACTGTGGAGCCGCTTAAACCGAAGGCCATAAGCAAAGCCTCGTGCATATATCCGGTTACATAAGCCGAATAATTAACCGTTTCCGCACCGTTGGAAGTGGTCGTGGACAAAGTGAAACTGTTGCCCGACTGTTTATAACCGAAATAATACAGGCCGGGGGTATTATCGCTGTACTCCGACCCCATCTCGGACATGGTCTTGCATTCTCCGTTCACGTATATCTCGTCCGCGGAGCATAAGGGAGTATAATCTCCGTGTATATCCTCATTAACTGAATTAGTCGAATAGGAGTTTATATTACCACTGTTATAAAGTTTGCCGCCGCTGCCGGTAAAATAAATACCGTAAGCGTTTCCGTTCGTTGAAACGACGTTTATCGTGCCGGTATTGCGAACATTCACAGTATTAACAGCGTATATTCCGTAAGCCGTTCCGCTGTCTGACACGGCGCTTATCGTACTGTTGTTCACTATATAAACCGGATAAGAATCGCTACCCTCGGCATATATACCGTAAGCGTCGCCGCCGTCGGATTCTACGCTTATCAGACCGTTATTCGTAATATTTGATTCAGCATAAGAACCGTAATAACCGCCGGAATAGACTCCGTAAACAGTGCCGGTAGAAGAATTTACTGAGATAGATCCTGAATTTGTTATTTCCGCTCCGTAAGAATTTATCCCGTAAGCTGTGGAACCGGAATAAACATTAACGCTGCCGCTGTTATCAACCGTGGAATTATAACCTTCTATTCCCGCAGCTTCGACACCGGCTGAAGAAAAGACCACGCCCGTATTATTCACAGCAGACCCGTCGGCGCCGTAAATACCGGAAGCAACTTCTTCAGATACGGAATTTATCTCGCCGTAATTATTTATTTCTCCGGAACCGTAAGAGGAAATGCCTACTGATCCCTGTTTGGAATAAACGTATATCTTACCTGAAGAACCATTGGTGAAGACCGCGTCCCCGCCCTCCATTCCGGCGGCCGTATTGTTCTCGTCCGCGGAAGACGAAACGATAACCCCGTAATTTACAGCCGAAGAACTTCCTTCCGCGTGCATGCCGGTGGGCGCCGATCCGCTTACGGTTATATTACCGTAATTCTCAGCGGAGGAATTATTATAGGCGTTCATGCCGGTTATAAATTCTCCTTCTCCGTTTATATCGGCCTTATTTTTTACCGTGGAGAAATAAACGGCCTCCATCCCGGCACCCTCATCCGTTATCATATTTACCGTCCCCTCGTTCACGGCCGAACCGCCGAACAGGGCGTACATACCTATTATATCGTCGCCTGCGGTATTGGATATAACGGCTTTATTGGTCATAACGGCGTTCTCGCCTACGGCGGCGGCGAGATAAGTCTCGTTTTCTGCGGAACTGAGATCGCCTGCGTTCATATCTTCGGTAATCGAAAGATCCTCGCCGGTATAACTCACACTGGAAAAGATATCCTCATATGTCACGGAAGAGATCTCGTCCACAGCCTGACTGTCGAGAGATTCCAGAGAACTCCCGAATATATAATCGCCGTTAGAAGCGTTGGAGCTGTAAGCGGAACCTCCGTTCAGAGTGATATCCCCGCTGTTGTACAGCTTATTTCCGGTACCGGAATCGAAATAGATACCGTAGGCCGTGCCGCTACTGGAAGTAACGTTGATATCCCCGGTATTATATACCTTATTATCATTTCCTTCGGTGTATATCCCGTAAGCGTTCTCTCCGGCGTTGACTGTTATAGTCCCTGTATTAACCACGGAAGAATCGCCGTCGACCGAAATTCCGTATCCCTGTCCGGCGGCAGTAACTTCTATATCGCCGTCGTTCCTTATATACGCGGAACCCTTGCCTTCTATACCGTAAGCGTTAGAAACCGCGGACTCGGCGGTAACGGTACCCGAGTTGAACACATTGCTGTTGTCCCCCGATAAACCGGCGGCGTCCTCCGAAGAAGAATAAGCCGTCACCGTCGCGCCGGAAGCGTTTATTATATTTCCGTAAGAAGCAGCCATTCCGGTAGAATCGCCGCTGTACAGCGTTATGCTCCCGGCATTACTTACCGTGGAGCCGTATACCGCGTACATGCCGGTGACGCTGGCGTCGTCCTGAGAAAAAGACGAATCGCCCAGAGACTCAAGCGAACTCGTGCCGCTCTGAGACGCAGAGCCGTAAGTGATGGAACCGTTATTAACGGCGGTGCCGCCGCCGAGGGCGGTAATGCCGACCGCATAAGGCTGACTTTCAGTAGCGGTGACATTTATCGCGCTGTCGTTACTATAAGCGGAACCAGGACCGCTCTGTACTCCCAGAACCGAAGAATTTTCTTCCGTTACGCTGCCGGAAGAACTGCCGGAAGAACTGCCGGAAGATCCGCCGGAAGCCGCGGCGACCGCTACTCCGGCAGCCACAGCCCCTCCTATATACCACCACTTCTTACTCGAAGCCGTATTGTTTTTATCCGAAACCAAAACGGCTTCCCGACCGGACACCGAAGCCGCGGAATCTTCCCCGGCGAAAGTCCAGGTCGACGTCGAAAGAGAAGCTACCGGTTCCGGCGCCGGCTTTTCTTCGCGGATAAGTTCCGCGAGACGCACGGCGGCTTTCCTATTGCCGTTTTCGGAAGCCATTCTGTAATATTTTAAGGCTCTGGCCCGGTCTTTTTTATAATTATAATAAGAACCCAGATAATACTGCGCGTAGGCGTCGCCTGCCTCTTCGGCCGACTTAGTATACCATTTGACGGCTTCCGAGGGATTATTCTCCGTGCCTCTGCCGTTATCGTAGCACTGCGCGAGTTTAAGATAAGCCGGGGAATAGCCGTCCAAAGCCGCGGAATCGTACCATTTGAAAGCGTAATCCCTGTTCATCTTAGCGCCGCGACCGTAATAATAACCGTTGCCGACCTCGAAAGCGCCTTCCGGCGATCCCTGCCCGGCGGCTTTCCTGTACCATTTAAAAGACTCGGCCGCGTTACCGGCGGAATAATATTTACCGAGAGCGAGCATAGCGTCCGTACTGCCGCCGAGAGCCGCTTTTTTATACCAGAACACGGCCTTGAGACCGGCTCCGTCCGTGCCTTCCGCTCCGTAGCACGAGGCAAGTTTATACTGCGAAATAATATCACCGCTTTCCGCAGACTTTATATAATCCCCGCAAAGCCCGAAAACTCCGCCGGGCGAAGCGAGCATAAGGCATAATATCAGACATAAAGAGCCCGCTCCGGACATCCAAGTCCGCACCGTGCCCGGATACGACAAGTTGCATTTCATAATAAGCCATCCCCTTTTCGAAAGTAATTTTCACTTAAAAAACAAAGCTGTACATATAAAATATTCTAAAATATGCCTGCGACAGCATATTGTCGTACAGATTCAAATAAATTTTCATTTTCCAGAACAATACATAAAACGGGAAATTAAACAGGATAATAAAAATATTACTTATATGGTAAATATCTATAAACTTCAATTTTTACCTATAGAACTTGCTACCACTACTATGAGGCCTCCGAATACGGCTCCGACGCCGACTCCTATTACTCCGCCCATTTTACCGCCTATTCCCATAAAGGTCATTACGGTTTTTTCGGGATTTTCTATTATTTTCCCGCTTATCTCTTTGGTAATATCTCTTTTATCTCCTTCCATGATCTTTATCCTCCGTGTTCTAACTCTATTCCTTCCACTTACTATCTACGGCCGAAAACCCACATACTTAACGTTTTTTATCTTTTTTGCTGTTTTCTTACTTAAATAGTTAATATTGATGTATTCCGGAGCATATATAGTATTGAATAGTAATATAAAAGTCTTAAAATTGTCTCATGGCAGGGCACTTTTCGGACTTCGAGGCGGGTTGAGACAATTTCATTTTTTGGTCTAAAATGTTAAATTATTGACAAAAAACGCCAAAAATATTAGCATTTTATAAGTAATCAGGTATAACCTATCCGGATTTGAGTAAAAAGGGGCCTGAATTACACCTTTTTCGGACAAATTTTGCTGTCCGGATAGGTTACCCGTTAAGAAGGGTACTGAAACTCCCAAAGCCCCGGCGCTCCCGGCGGCCAGTCTTGTCCGGATAGGTTACCCGTTAAGAAGGGTACTGAAACCAACCAATTCGTTTAATCGTTCTATATTAGTATTGGTCCGGATAGGTTACCCGTTAAGAAGGGTACTGAAACCTCTCTGCTCCTAACTTAATAAAAGCATGGCGGATATGTCCGGATAGGTTACCCGTTAAGAAGGGTACTGAAACTAAGCGGGAAATAATCGTTTATCTTATATCCGTTAGTCCGGATAGGTTACCCGTTAAGAAGGGTACTGAAACATAGAAAAAACGAGGTTAATATTTCTAAGGCTCCTGTCCGGATAGGTTACCCGTTAAGAAGGGTACTGAAACCTCCGCCGCCGTGAACCCTTCGTCGTCGTAAATGATGTCCGGATAGGTTACCCGTTAAGAAGGGTACTGAAACCAACCAATTCGTTTAATCGTTCTATATTAGTATTGGTCCGGATAGGTTACCCGTTAAGAAGGGTACTGAAACCGCCCACTTTAAGACCGCATAGGTGCTATCTTTATGGTCCGGATAGGTTACCCGTTAAGAAGGGTACTGAAACATCAAGTTCTGATGCCGTTAGTCCCGTTTTCCCGCCGTCCGGATAGGTTACCCGTTAAGAAGGGTACTGAAACTACAGTATGATGTTATGAAGATAGCTAAAAGGATAGGTCCGGATAGGTTACCCGTTAAGAAGGGTACTGAAACTTTCCCTCAGCCACGACAACGGATTTTTCAAATGCAGTCCGGATAGGTTACCCAATAAGAAAGAAACTAGAAATTATAGCTATGGGAGTTGTAATTTCTAAACATAATATCTCTATAATAAGCAAACTATAAAAGCCCTGAAATAAAACATTTCAGGGTTTTCATAGTTCAAGAGGAAAAATTAGAAATTATTTTTTCTATTACAGTTTTTTAACGGGAAGAAAAAGAGTTTTTATAATATTTTCCTGATCTCATAGACCAGTTCGTCTTGGCCGAACTTTTTCAGATACAGTTCTTTTACTTTAATAAATCCTAAACCGAAAAAGAATTTCAGGGCTTTTTCTCTGACTGGCGGAACTATGTCCGCTAAAAATTGTTTTTTTACGTCTTAACTTCGGCGAACGATAAATTTAAGGCTTGGCTTATATTATGAAAGCCGCTTAAAAATAAGCTAATATTGTATTTATGATAAAATTTATCCCCTTATAAACATCTGCCCGGAGGTTTATAGGCGGAGTAAAGTGTGATACTTTTTCCGGCCGGACGTATAATTATCAGGGCTGACTATGAACTTCGACGAACTTTATAATAATAATTTCGACAGGATATATTCCTATCTGCGCTGCCGGTTGGGCTCCGACTCTACGGCCGAAGACCTGTGTTCCGCAGTTTTCTATAAGGTCTTCCGCTCCATCGGACAGTTTTCCGCTTCGCGGGGAGAACCAGTGCAATGGCTCTTCGGCATAGCGCGCAATGAAGTAAATTCTCATCTGCGCCGGAAAGCGCTTGTCAGTTTCGTTTCTCTGAATCTCTTCGGGGATATTTTCAGAGAAAAACCAGAAACCCACAGAGAAGAAAATCCGGCGGCGGTGAAACTAAAAGAACTGATAAAAGGACTCGACAGGAGGGAACGCGACCTTATATCTCTTAAATTCTATTCCGAACTGAATAACAGACAGATCGCGGCGCTCACGGGGCTGAGCGAGAGCAATGTGGGCACGATTTTATACAGATGTATGAAAAAACTTCGTAGAAAAATGGGCGGAGAAAATTTATGAAAGAAGAAACAGAAAAATTTATAAGATCCGTTTCTGACGGCGACACCGGAGAAGAAAATATCAACAGACGGATAATGTCTGTTTTCGAAGCGGCCGGCAAACCTCCGGAAGGGGCTAAGGAACGAGTTCTGGCCGCCGTATCGAAAAGGCGAAGTAAAGTAAAAACAGCGGCGATACTTGTACCGGCCCTGGCATGTTCTTTTCTGGCGGTTTTCATTTTACTGCACCGCGAAACGCGAAGGCCGGTTCACGAAACCGAAGAATATTCCGCCGACTGGCTGTCTTATGAGAATTTCCCCTATTATAAAGAAGAAGCAAAAAATTACCTGAACGACACGGAAAAAAACGGTGACCGGAACTATTTTCATCCTTCGGCGGAAACAGGAATGTGATACTTTTCAGAACCGGACGTATTTAGAGTACAGGAATACAGGAGGATATATGAAGAAATTTATTATAGCGATATCTATTTTATCTGGGCTGGCCTTTACCGCCCCGGCATACGCCGCCGGAACGGGACCGGAGTCCGGCGGGCAGGGTAAGCCCGTAAGATCCGACGGTTTCAACGCCGTTCTGGACAAAACCGACGCGATCTGCCTTAACACCATAGACCTGAGCGCCAGATACTGGGCCGATCAGATAATGAACAAGAAGAATAGCACTTATACGGAATTAGAAGAAAAATCAAATAACTGGATAATGAAACAGGACACAAAAAAATTACTGTTCGAAAAAATAAAAGCCTTCGTGGACGCGGGAAAAGTAGAGCCGCTTAACGCGGAAGAAAGAAAAAAACTCGACGAAGCCAATAAGGAAATAAGGATTCTGCTGTCGCCGAAATACAAAGGAACAGTACTGGCCGGGGACAAAAACTACGGCGGAGATATAATAAAAGATAAATTAGACAAGATAGACCGCGCCACACTCGACCTGAGCGCGAAATACTGGGCCGACAGGATAATAAACCAGAAGAATACCACTTATGCGGAATTAGAAGAAAAATCAAAAAACTGGATAATGAAACAGGACACGAAAGAACTTCTGCTGAAAAAAATAAAGACTTATACTGAAAGCGGAAAAGTTGCACAGCTGACAAAAAAAGAACAGGCGGAACTTAAAGCCGCGAGAGAAAAACAGCACGCCATACTTTTCCCAAAACCCGAAAACACCGCCGCAGCGGATATAAGCCAAGAAGACTGTATAAAACTTTATGCCCGGTACTGGGCCTGGAGGATACAGGGAGGAGAAAGCGGCATTTTAGAAAATATAAAGACCAAATGGAATCTTTCCGAAACAAACCGCACAGAACTCATAAACGAGATAAACGGCAGGTTAAAAGTAAAGAACAAAAACCTGACAAAAGAAGAGCAGCAGACTTATAATATCTGCATAAAAAGGCTGTCGCTTAAATAAAAGTAGTCATCAAATAATAAAAATCCCCGCCCGGACGGGGATTTTTAATTTAACCAGATTATTCTAACGGAATTACCACAGGAAGAAATTACGGTTGTTTTGAAAACATCCGAAGCGCAACAACACAACTTTGGAGCAAATTTTTATAACAATCACGACGGTACAAGTCTAAGCTAATTTCCTTAGCGTACTTAAACAGGAAGGAGTTGTAATATTTTCAGGAGCTAACGGAACACGACGACGCGAGTTTGAAGCGAATTTTTCAGCAGAAAAATTACGCGGCCTGAAAAATATTATAACGACTGACACACGCGACCTGAATATAATTATACATCATGACCCCGCCGCCATAAAATCTTTATAGCCCGTTTATAAAATTATCAGTTTATTTGCAGACGATAGGACGCGGGACCGTTATCTCGGAAAAAGCTTCTATCGCATAGGAATCCGTCATACCTGATATATAATCAGCCACTATTTTATGGGAAACATTATTTTCAGAATTATAAAAACCTGCCAGACTTTTCAGATAACGGCCGAAGTGCCTGTCTATCAGGAACGGAGATTCATTATATCTGTCGAAATCGAACTTATACATATAATAAAGTTCTATAAAATGAGAAAAAAGCTGCTTCACGGCCTTCTGGCAGAGATTCTTATAATCAACCAAAAGCGGATGATTGTAGATCCTTTCGTAATTAAATCTCTTCATCTTGCGCACGCTAGCGAAAATATCGTCGGAAAATGTAAGTTTCTCAGCATTTATCGTAGACTTGATAAAATCCAGCACCATAGTATTGATTATGTCGCTGTTACTGTGACCGAGAGAGTCCTTTATATCCTGCGGGATATCGCTTTCTTTAATAAGACCGGCTGAAACCGCATCCTCCAGATCACGCCCGAGATAGGCTATCTTATCGGAAAATCTTACTATACATCCCTCGTACGAACTGGGGATAAAAGTGCGCGATCTGATATTTTCCAGATCGTTTTTAACCGCGCTCGGCTTAAGGGACTGTTCGAATTTTTCCCCGTTATGATTGATGATGCCGTCTTTCACCGCATAAGTAAGATCAAGCCCCTTGCCGTAATCGGCGAGGTGCTCAACGACTCTGTAACTGTTAACCTCGTGAATGAATTCGCAGTAATATTCTTTCATGCACTCGTTCAGGGCTTCCTCCCCAGCATGTCCGAATGGAGCGTGACCGAGATCGTGGCCGAGCCCGATAGCATAAGCGAGTTCGCTGTTCAATTCCCAACCGTGCGAAGACAGCCCTTTGCATATAGTGGCGGCTATCGTAGCGACATGAATCACATGCTCTATTCTAGTGCAGATATGATCGTTCGTCGGAGAAAAGAAAAACTGCGTTTTATGCTTAAGCCTGCGGAAAGGCAAAGAATGAATTATCGCGGTCTGATCGCGGAAATAAGGACCGCGGATATCTTCCTCTCTGAAAGTAGTCCGCTCCGTATATACCGATTCGTCTAAAGGATTTTTCACTCTGCAGGTCATAATAGTTTTTCAAAGAATAAAACAGAATATATTGTAAGGCTGTAAAACAGCGCCTTTAATCATTATAATAAAAAGTAATGATAAATACAAATAATATAGTAATAATTAAGCCGGAATATAATCTTTTTAACTAAATACGGACATATCAGTCTCGCTTATGATTAAGCAATCACTCGCGCAGTGATGCGAATTAGAAGTGATTATTTTTATTACGGGAAGGAACTTTTGTTGTTTCAAGGATATCCGGAAAGCGGCGGCGCGAGTCTAAGCGAATTTTTACCGAAAAATTACGCGGTCTGAATATAATTATGCCTCATGACCCCGCAGCCTTGGAAACAATTATGTTCCTTCCATCGCGGCCTGAAAAACATTATGCCTCATGACCCCGCGGCTTAAAAACACAATAAAATCTCCTTATAAAAGAAAACCGGTTTGACCTGATATCGGCGTAAATTTTATACTTTATCAAGGAGAGAAATATGATCAAATTAATATTTTCATTAATCGTCTTGATTATTCCGGCCTCGGTTTTCGCCGAAGACAAAGCCGTATTCGCGCTTGACGTGATACGCCACGGCGACCGCATGCCGGTAAGCGACATCCCGAATTCCACTTATAAATGGCCGGTGCCTTTCGGGCAGCTCACTCCGAAAGGAATACACCAGGAATACGAACTAGGCGTACAGATGCGGAATGAATATATGTACCAGTACGCACTGCTGCCTATGGCTTATCAACCCGGAACGCTCTATGTCCGCTCGAGCGACGTCGACAGAACGCTGATGAGCGCCGAAGCCGTACTTACGGGGCTTTATCCGCACGGGACCGGCCCGTACACAGACCTTATGCCGGCTCTTCCCGACAGGGCCCAGCCTATACCGATACACACTGTTTCCGGCAAAGAAGAGACTCTTCTTTATCCGGACGGCCCGAGATATAAATTCGACGAACTTTGCAATAAATATGTCACGCCGGCCAAAGAATGGCAGGAAAAAACAAAAAAAATAAGCAAGAATTTCCAGCGATGGAGTAAAGCCACGGGAGTGAATATCAAAAGCCTGTACGATCTTAAAGGCCTAGCCGACACCATGTTTATACGCAAACTTTACAAAGTACCGCTTCCGGAAGGCCTCACCGAAAGGGACGCCGATGAAATAATAAGCGCGGGCCGCTGGGCCTTCATGGCGAACTTCAGTCCTGAAATAATAGGACAGACAACCGGATCTCCGCTGCTTAAGGAAATAATCAACTACGTAAACGAGGCTGCGTCGGGAAAAACACAGCTGAAGCACGTGCTTTTCTCCGCGCACGACAGCACGATAATGGCGGAACTGAGCGCGATGGGCGCGCCGTTAAGGGACAATCCGCCGCAGTATTCGTCCCGACTTAACTTTATGCTTTTTGATACTGACAACGGTTATGCGGTAAGAATAAAATACAACGGCAATCCGGTGGCGGTAAAAGGCTGCGAAAAAGATTTCTGCACTCTTAAGCAGTTCTCGGCTCTGGTAAAATAACCGGAACAAAAGCATATAAATACCGTTATAAATTAAAACCCTGTGATAATAATCGTTATCACAGGGCAAATTTTTTATGAGCTGTTGAATTATATCTACCTGCGAATTTACATAAATAAAGCATTCATATCTATTACTCACGGGAAGGAACTGTTGTTGTTTCAAGGATATCCGCAGCGCGACGGCGCGAGGCTAAGCGAATTTTCACCGGAAAATTACGCGGCCTTGAAACAATTATAGTTCCTTCCGCGCGCCTGAATATAACAATACCTTACGTCTATATATAATATTTACTTAGATCTGATAATCCAAATATTATTTCGCCGAGAAAATTTTCCACAGACCGACTGTATTTTCCCAACCGAACGCGGAAGCCGCGGCGGTAAGCGCGCAACCTAAAATAAGAACTGTTATCACGAAAGCCTTTACATAATCCTGCAGCTTTATCGTAGCCATAAGTACCGGGTCTTTAGATAAATAGGCCCCGGCAGCGTAAAGTTCTTCACCTATAAGAGTATAATCGCAGGAAGCGAAAATGAAAGGGATCTGCGATATCGAGCCGGTGCCGCCTATCTGCACGGCTCCGTTAGCGGCGCCGACCTCGCTCATGAGCAGACATTCGGCCATAAAACAACCCATATAAAAACAGACCGCAGGCTTCTCGCGGGCAATCATGCCGTCGGCCGTTGCGGCGTATGACAATCTGTCGTTGCTTACGAAAATATTGATATCCTGCTTATACATATCGAAACGCCCGGCGTCCTCGTAAGCGTTCTTTACCACGGCGTCGGCCACGGGAAGCACAAGCGGGTTCGAATGTAAAACTTTTAACTGTGTTCTGCACACTGCGCTGCTCTTAGCCACCTGTCCCAGCAGAGACAGCGAAGCTATAGTATCCATATTCGAAATACTGCCAATGCCGGTAAAATAAAATATAGCCCTGTTAGTTTCCGCGGCGGCGCCGACAGCGTCTTCTATCACGTCGAGCGCGGGAACCCTGCGGATAAAAAGATGATATTTTCTAGCCCTCGTCAAAGTATAAATAAAACCGAAAGCTATGAGAATCACAAGCAGGAGATTATTCGTTCTGTCTTTACGGAATATAAGTCCGCCGCTATCGGAACCGACGCCGGACGCGACCGAAGCCGAATCGCATGGCTCCGCGGCGGAGGCGGACAAAGGTGCGGCGGCTGCCGCAAAAAAAATAATTGCGTAAGCGAAAGTTCTAAGAAGCTTCATCAGAATATAAAAGAGACCTGTCGGCGGGATTCCCATAACAGGTCTCTATTTCCTAAAATAAAGGAAGCAGCTTTTTAATTAGCTTCTTCCGGAACAGTTTTTTTCTTATCGGCGAAATGCCTGATAATAAAATACAGCACCGTCAGACCGACTATCACGGGAGTGGCGTACCAGTACATCGGGCTCGCCATATCGTTCAGCAGGTCGAAACGGCCGTAAAGCAGAGCGAAACGCCCCATTACCGTGTTTCCGAAACTGGCGCCGAAGTATATCATCAGAAAATAAATTCCCACATTAGAGGCTTTCTTAATGATTCCTTTCTGCTCGACAGAGAAGTAAAAATAGCAGAGCACGCAGACAAGTCCGAGAGCGATCAGGACATAATTCAATATCGCGCCGTAACTGAGAGCCGCGAGATCACCGAAAGGCCTTATAGTACCGGCTATCTGATTCATAAAGTCCGTGGCAAGGTTCAGCGGCAGAACAAGTCCGGCGCCGTAACCCATCAGGAATGTGAAACCGTAGCGCGACACCCATGAATACTTCGGGATGAACTGCGTGAAAAGCGACAGACCCAGAACTACCGGAATAATCAGAGAAAACTCGCCGTTCACCAGAGGATCCCAGGCTTTAGGAATCCACGTTCCGAAAAGCAGCACCTGCACCCACCAGCCCATGCCGGCGCCGAGGTAAAGATGCTCCGCGAATTTAAAAAGCGGATTGTCTTTATACAGAAAACTGAAAAGAAATATGGTCAGTCCTACGGAGACCCAGCCGCCTAAAATAATAGATATGTTCATAATTATATCCTCAGTTCTCCTTGATGAACAGCAATATTATATTGGAAGTCAATATAAGAATTATGACTAGCATATGCGCGAGATTGAGAGCGTCGAGCCCGCTGGTTCCTTTCCCTTTATGCTGTATAAGACTTTCGTACGAACTGGCGCCTCTCATACCTCCGAGAAGTCCGCGCAGCTGCTTATTCTGAAGATAAGGGCCGTAGCCGAGCTGGCTTATAGCCGTAGTGCCGCCGACGAGCGGGAACTGGTATTTGTCTCCGACATAAGCCACCCAGGCGTCCAGCATTCCCGTGCCGGTTATTTCGATACAGCCTTTCATATCTTTATATGTCTTTATTCCCTGCATGACAGGCATATTTTTGACGTCGTTTCCCTGAATATCCTTGTCGAAAGCCGAATAAAGGTTTATATTCATCTGCGTCATAGCGGCCATATAATTAGGATTATAAGGGAAAGCCACGTAATCCTTGCCGTACACTTTGCCGTATTCGCCCGGAACCTTTTCTATAAGTTCCTGCATCATTCCGGGCGCGCCTGAAATAAAAGTGATCATGGCAACGCGGACGTTTCTGCTGAACAGATGGCGCAAAACCGCAACCGCCTGCGGATGGAGTTCCGGTTTGGTGGAAGGATCGTAATCCACGCCTAGCAAGACGAAATCGCCAGGTTTAAGTGTGTCCACGAAATTATAAAAATCCTCCACCTGCGAAGCGGGTTTCCCGCTCGAAAGGCCGAGAGGCTTTATTATAGGCCAGAACATAACTATAGTCAGCAGCAGGAAGATCCAGCGGCGGTCCAGTTTCAAGAATTTTCTAAGTTTATCTTTCATGATTTAATCCCTGCCCATATACGATCTTTCTATACCGAATATGATCTTGAGCGAGGTTACTACGGCTCCGATCGTGATGCCGACCATAATACCGCGTTTCGCGGCTACGCTGGGCACTGCCACTATCCAGTTCTTTATTATGTCGATAGTGCAGCCGGTCCATCCTATGACTCTGTTCCAGATAAGTTCACCCAAAGGCACATTAGCCATTATAAGAATAAAAGCGGCTACGAACAAAAGGAAAGCCTGAGGAGATTTGATACGGAATGAACGGAAAGCGGTGGACACGATATAAAAAGCCAGCACGGCGAACATAGTGGCGCTGAGCGGATTATAAATATATCTGAAAGCCCAGCCGAGGGAAGTGAGCTGCCCGGAAGGCGTGGCCTGCAACCCGCTGCTTAAAAGCCCTGGAATAAATACCGCGAAAAAACCGATAAAAACCGTGAGGCTGTATCCCCATCCGGGCTTAAATGTCACAACTTTTCTGCCGTGGACGATGAAAAGACTCACAGTTCCGAGAATCATCGAGAAACCTGTCACTATGGTTTCCCACTGATTCATTGTTTCCAGGTAAGAGGAGGAAACGCCGGCCGGGACATAATAAGTGGCGAGCGTCAGCAATCCTACTACGGTCACTATAGCCAAAGGAATATATTTTTTTATTAGCTGCATAATTTTAGTAAGACGTGAAAAGATTTATAAGGGCGTTTATAAAGCCGTCGGCATGGAACATGCCGGCGACAGCCACGGCTATGCCGCCGAAGACGACGGAAATTATCATAACCAGTTTGCCGAAGTCCTGAAGCTTGAGAACGCTCAGGAGCATCGGTTCTTTGGAAAGATAAGCTCCGGCCGCATAAAGTTCTTCTCCTATAAGAGTGTAATCGCAGGAAGTGAAGAAGAAAGGCAGCTGTGATTCGGAATCTGTGCCGGCTATCTGAATAGCTCCTGTCGAAGATCCGACTTCGGTGAGAAGCAGTGATTCCGCCATAAAGTAGCCCATAAAGAAACAGGCCGCGGGTTTTTCACGGTCTATCATACCGTCCACGGAGGCCGCATAAGAGAACTGGTCGCTGCTGACGAAGAAATTAAAGTCGTCTCTGTAAGAATCGCTGCGGCCGGCTTCGAGATAAGCCTGCTTTACGGTCTCTTTCGCGACCGACATGACTATAGGGTCGTAATGAGGGATCTTCATTATACTGTCGTACTGGGCGACCTTTTTAGCGACTTCGCTCATTATAGATAAGGAAGCGATAGTGCTTACCTGCGACACGGCGCCCAGTCCGGTGGTATAGTATATAGGTTTTCCCATCTCGGTAGCGCGGCCTATGGCTTCTTCAATAGCGTCAAGGCCGGCTATCCTTCTGACGAAAAGACCTTTCTTTTTTGCTCTTGAAACGACAAGAAAAAAAGCGATGGTCACAAGGACCACCCCTATAAAATTGTTTAGACGATCCGTTCTGAACCAGTTTTCCACAGGAACCGCTTTTACCACGGCGGATTCCGCAAGCACCTTATCGCCCGAAAGCGCCTTCACCTTTAAGGCTACTTCCTGCCCGGCATTCGGCGCCAGTTCGGAAATGTTTACCTGAACAGCCTGAGACTCTTTCCCGTATTTCCAGGCCCAGAAAGGCATCTTCACCGAATCACCTGTCTTTTCGGACGGAACGAAACCGTTGACTTTCGTCCAACCGGCTTCCGCGTCAGGCGACGTGGAAGCGTAAACCTCATAAGTCAGGCCTTCCGGAGGGTTCTCGGCCACACCCCAAGTAAGCAGCAGGGCATGTCCGTCGTCGTAAGGCATATCTTCCGCGGTCAAGTTTGCAAACAGGACTTCTGTTCCTGCGGAAGCTTCCGGAGCGGCCGAAGTAAACCTGGGAACCGCTCCAAGGATAAATAACATAAGCAATGCTGACAGAACTGTCTTTTTCATAATTTACCCTATATTATGCTTTTTATTGCCGCATGATTGCAATAATTAATTTCCCGGCGAGGCAAATAATTACAAGCGCAAAGACGCGGCTGTAACGCCCGGCGGCGGAAATAAAGCGACGACGGGGGATTCAATCTCCGGAGCCTTCATTTCCTTTCTTACCGTAGCCGTTCATAAAATAATCCTTCTGTTTGCCGCTCTCTTTCCTCCCGAGACCTATTTTCTGTTTCACATAGTTGAACGGTTTGCTGTTAAGAAAAGGCTGAAGAATGACGGAACTTAAAGTCGACACTTTCCCGATGGAAGTGTCTATATCGCCGAGGGGGCCCTTTATCTTAAGCACCACAGGCAGGACGCCGTCCGGCTCCGCCCGCCCGGCGGCGGCATGCGCGACGATATCCACAGTCCTTTTTCTGAAATCAGCGGTACCGTCGGCACGGAAAGAGAAAGGCTCCGAGACGAAATAAAGGTCGTTCACGCTGCTCACGCCGTTTTTCAGACTTATATCCGCCATAAATTTTTCATAACTGTATTTCGGATCCGTTTTAGATATCTTCTTCAGATTCTGTTTATGCGTCTTTATTTCAGCGTCCGGAAGAACGGCGTTCTTCACCTTCCCTACAAGCTGAAATATCCCGAGGGCATTATCGATATTCTTGACTATATTAAAGAAGACCGTGTTCGATTTTTTTATTTTCGGGATATACTTAGCCGCCTCCTTTAATCCGCCTTCGTTAGAAGCGAGAAGGACGGTGCCGTTAACTTTATCGAAACGCTGATTCACATCGGTGAGGCGGGCTTTAAACAATAAATTTATCGCGGAAAAATAAGAACTGTTGAAATGCTTCACGGCTATCTCCGCGTTTACGCTCCCTGATTTTAAAGTTCCTAACCATGCCTGAAGCAACTCAGGAATTCCTGATTTTTTTACGGTCCCGGCAGGAACGCCGGCGGGGCCTGCGGAAGGAACCGAATCCTCCAGTTCTATATCCTCTGAAGTAAGCGAAATGTCCGTTTCAGCGCTGCCGTCCCTCTGATCCATAGAGAAACAGGCGTCGAAAGGCTTCCCGTTGAGATAAGCCGTAAAAGAAGACACGGACACGCGTTTTAAAGTCTCGGCGTAAATATCAGTGTTTATCCCGCTGAAAAAACCTGCGCCCGGCAGATGAAAACCGGCGTTCGAAAGGCGGGCTTTTATTTTGAAATCGCCCGGGACGATTTCCCCTTTAGCGTCGACAACTCCGGCGGCGCCGTATTTCTTTAAAAAAGGAATATCTTCCCGCAAAGCGCTAAGATTTACAAAAGCAGAAGCGTTCGCTTTATATTTAACCCTTCTCCCGGCATAGTTCAATTTCCCGTAAGCCGAAAGGGAAGAACCGCTCCCCCTGGCCTTCAGGGAAATCAGTTCAACACGCTTGCCGGGAATATCCGCCTTCCATTTCATCTCGGAATCATAATCCGTCAGATCGTAGCGCAGGGCCAGACCGTCAGGCAGCAGTCCCCCTATATCTTTAGCGGCGGCGGACAAAGATATAACAGGATTTTTCCAGTTATTGACTTCGGCTTCGCTATCCAGTCTGGCACGGCCGGAGACAATTTTCAAAGCCGAAACTAAAGACGCTTTTCTCAGATCGAAATTTTTAAGATCGGGCTTAAGACGCAAGTCCAGACGCAAACCGTCCTTTTTCAGTTCTTTTATCCTGAATCCGGCGTCGGTAACTATATCAACGGCAAAAGGGCCGTCGGAGGAAAAATTCTTAATGTCGGCCGTAAGGTTTTTAAGACCGAAAGAATAATCGGCCCCCTCGTCAGTAAAACTAAACCGGATATCTTTCAGCCTGCCTTCCGCGACAGAAAAATCAATAGTGTTTTCCGTCTGTATCCAATGCTTTATGAAATCAGTCAGTTCCTGCAGATTAAAAGAACCGTTACGCCGGCGCACAAGATCCACGGCTATTCCCTCGGCGCTGAAACTGTCGGCTTTTAGGGAATAAACCCCTTTACTCTTAGAATAATCGAAGACCCCGGAAAAATCAGCGGAAGCTCCGGAAGCGCGCAAAGCGGCTTTATCGAAAACCACTTGTTTCCTGCCCGGATCTATAAGGGCTTTTATATCTATATTTATGTTCTTGAGATTATATTTATCGCGTAAATAATCGGAAAGGATGAAATTATCCAATGAATCTCCGTCAGCCGCAACCTTTATCGAAGGATTTTTAAAATCTTTGACCTCCAGGTCAACCGACGCCCTTCCCCCTCTGTCTCCGGAAATATTAAACAAACCTTCCGCAGCCGCGTTTTTCCAGTCACAATTCTTAAGATCCGCTTTAACGGAAGAATAAACCGATATTCCGCTGAAAGCGCGCCCCCCGATATTTCCTGCCGCCTCGGTTTTTATCTTGATATAGAAAGGCTCGGAAAGACTAAAATTATTGATATTTACGGAAGTATCGTCCAGAACCGCTGAAAAATCCGATTTCTCATCGGTTAGCTTAAGCCGCATATTCCTTATTTTTATATTACTGACAGTAAAGGCCCCTGCCCCTTTTTTCTTACCGGAACCGGAAACGGCGGATAAAAAATCCATATTAGAACTTCCGTCTCTGTACCGCGTCACGCTGGCTTCTATACCGCTAAGATTTATTCCGTTTATCTCTATCTCACCGTGCAGAAGTTTCGGGATATTAAGGTGCAGCCAGGCGTCTTCCGCATAAAGAAATTTATCGTTTCCGAGTCCGAACGAAATATTTTTAAATGTCATGCCGTGCCAGCCGAAAACTATATCGTCGGCCACGGTCTTACAGCCGAGTTTATCGGAAAGGACGGAATATATCCTGCTTTTAGCGCCACGGCTCCTTAAATAATACCTTCCGCCGTAATAAACTGTTCCAGCGGCAAAAAAGACAAACAGGAAAACAGCCGCCGAAAAAATCAGCAGCCGTTTTCTTGTTTTATTAGCAGACATATATAGCCTGAATTATAAGGAATCAGAGACTTATTTTTTTCGATTCGCCTGAAAATGAAGAAAAAACAGCCTCAACTTTATTAAGGGCAAAAACCTGATTATTTCCGTCGCCGGGCTTGTACATATGCGAAAGTTCGGGATAAGCCGAGAGCATATGTTCCTGCGCTTCTATCCTCGGATCTTCGAAAGCCTCGGCGGAAACGCGCAGCCAGCTCTTCCCGTCGAAAGCGCATATCTCTATTTTCGGATCGGCCTTTATCTGCTTAGAAACGGACTTCCTCTTTCCCGTCTGTATATGCAGCTTATTATCGAATATATCTATAGTGCCGAAAGGACGCACCCTCGGCTGATCTCCTTCCGCCGTGGCCAGATAATAAGTTTTACAGGCCTTGAGAAAATCATAGACCTCTTTCATGCCGTCTAATTTACCTTTTGTCATAATCAGCCTCCTAAAAACGCAAATAAGCCTGATATTCTTTTAATATTATACATTAAATATAATAGCAGAAAATGAGCGAAGAACTGATTAATTTAAAGCCATGTCATAAGACTCCGGGCAAAATTTATCTTGATAAGAAAAGTTCTAAATTGATATAATAATTTTACTGTTGGTGGGTGTAGCTCAGCGGTTAGAGCGTCCGGCTGTGACCCGGAAGGCCGAGGGTTCAAGCCCCTTCACCCACCCCAACAGTAATTCATTAATAGAACATCATAGTTTTTTATAAGCTATTTTATAAAACTTGCTTTTCTTCAGCCAAATATTGACTGCTTTTTAATAAATGTAATATTATTATTAAAATATGGCAAATAAACGCTTTAAATATGAAATAAAATTATTTAAATTGCATATTCCAAATTCCAAGGAAGAAATTTTTAAAAATGAAGTAATGAACATTCCATATTTACTTTACGAAGTAGAAGAATTAAGTAATGAGAACAAAATAGTAATTAATAAACCAGGCGGGAAGAGAAATTTTGGGCGTTTATCAAGAAATGATTTAATGGTTTTTATATATTACACGAAAGAAAAGGAACTATGGTTAATATCACATAAAGAAATAGAAAATGATTTAATCAATAAATCTAAATCTGATAAAAATAAAACTACAGAAATAGTTTTAGGTCTAAAAAGAGTGTGCTTAGGAGAAGAACCATCAGAAGTTTTAAAATCAGTAAAAGATACGCAAAACCTTCCAGGAATACCAGTAGAAACTATCTATAAAGCTTATAAGTGGATATGGGGACAAGAAGATTGTAATTACCCAAAAGGCAAAGGACGATGGCTATCAATGAATAATATACTTAAAATTTTCAACATCCCGATAAAGTAATTATCCTTTTCTAAATACAAATAAATACTCGTGAGCTAGTAAAAGAAAATTATATTTTATACTGTTAGTTTTCCAATAGCCTGTAGCTTTACAATTATGCTGTTCCTTTATAATTATTTCTTTTAAAGTAAACCCGACATCTTGAAACTGTTGCATAACCTGAAAGCCGAGAGGAATTACGCATCCTTTTTTCCGAGTATCTCCAATTAGAATTGCACAAAATTTATTATTTTTAAGCACTCTGTAACAAGAGGATGCCACTTTTTTCATTTCTTTAAGAAATTCAGGAATCTTTAGATGAGATAAATCTCCTTCGATATTTTCACTATATTTAATTATATCTGCATAAGGCGGATGTGCAGTTATTAAATCTATTGAATCATCAGAAATATTATTTAAATTTCTCGCATCTTCACAATATAAAGAAATCTCACCGGAATTTTCACAATCAAAATTTAAATGTTTTTCTGCTATGTCTAACGCCTGAGGATTAATATCAATCCCTATAGCTTTTCTCTTTAGCAATTTAGCTTCCACCACAGTAGTTCCGCTTCCGACAAAAGGGTCCAATATTAAATCTCCAGGTTTAGAATAACGCAATATAAGATTTCTAGGAATAAAAGGAGACCAGTTCCCGCGATATTTGGCATCATGCGTGGCCCAGTTTCCGCGTTCCTTAAAACTCCATACCGTATTAGTTTCTAATTCGAAATTATCCGGTTCTAACTTCATAGTTTTTTTATACATATTATTTAAATACTGTTTCCATAATGCCATTTTCCATATCGTTAATATTATATAGATGAGACATTATGCTAAAAGTCTCTTCCAAATTATGCTCAGCGGAAAACCAGCCTCTGCCATCCGTAAACCATACAAAAGTAAAACCACTGATATTTCTTGACTCTAAAGCTAAGGTTTTATAACTTCTGGCAGTCTCGTTTAATTTAGAGCCGCCTGAAGCATAGAAATTCGTTTCAACCCCGTATATCATATTTTCCGTTTTAACAACAAAATCAAATCTTTTCTCAGTTTTTCCATTATTAGAAATAGCCGACATATCTAATTTCCATTTTTTCTCAATCTCACTTATATACATTTCAGGAAAATAAGAAACAAAGGCAGTATCGTCCTTTTTTACAGCATTTGCTTTCCTCAAAAAGTTTTCAACCACTTTTTCCATCAAATGCCCCCCTCTGTTTTTACGTCCGTTAGAATCAAGTCCAGTTTCCACGCCTGTCACATAATCGACAAGATTGTTAATCAAATGGTTCTGAAGTAAATCGAATAATCCTGATTTAGACATAAAACTAACATAATTTTCTTTACTCACACTTTGGCTGTCAAATTTATACACAAAAAAGCCTTCTTCATTAGTAACCGCAATTTCTTTATCACGTACAGCCAACAATATCGGAATACATTTAAGGGTCTCAGGATATCTTGTTATAATATCAACAAATTTACTTTCAATATCTTTACATCCGATTAAAGTGTTTAAAATATTTAACTCAATTTTAATCTTTTCTACATTAAGATAAACTTTAGGAAAATTCACATAATACTCATAGGTAGCAATAGACTGCCTGAATTGTGCAAGCCAAGTTTTAAAATTTCTATTCATATTTGTACTCATTCTCAAAAATTTGTTATTAATAATTCTTTAATTTTACCACGAGCCTTTTGTTTGCAATTAATCATTCTCGCAGCAAAAACACGCTTAATATTAAAAGGACTGTATAATTTGTCAAAAAAGTAATCTTTTGAATCAATATTAGAAGGATCAGAATTACTCAGTATAATTTTAGCATTCATTTTATGAACTTTTTTTATATAATCAGCTAATTTTATCTGAGCCTTATCATCAAAAGCCTCCGATGTATAAGAAGTAAAGCTGGATGTTTTATTTAAAGGTCTATAAGGAGGATCAAAATACACCATAGTTTTTTTATCAATAAAATGAATAGACTCACTATAATCAGCACAAATTATCTCAACATTTTGTAATAAATTCGACACTTTATAAATATTCTCTTTATCACAAATTAATGGATTCTTATAAGCGCCAATGGGAACATTAAATTCTCCTTTTTTATTGACGCGGTATAAACCATTAAAACACGTCTTATTTAAAAATATAAATAAGGCAGCCTTATTTAACTTATTTTTAGTTGAGTTAAGGGGTATTTCATTAAAAAGATCGCGTTTATTATAGTAATACTCCCTTCTTCCTTCTGTATCCTTACTCAAAAAAGCTGTTTCAATAGCCTCCAAAAGATTAATCAATTCCTTAGGAAGTTTTTTGATTATTAAATATGAATTTACTAAATTAGAATTAATATCGCTTATATACGCTTGTTTAATATGATACCGCTCTAAGACATGAAACAATACCGCTCCTCCGCCGACAAAAGGTTCGGCATATTTATCAAATTTAGAAAAAGCAGATATTTTTTTATCAATCTCTTTCAATAATTGAGTTTTCCCCCCAGCCCATTTTAAAAATGGCTTTGCAATATCGCTAGTATCCAAATATCTCGAACGTCTATTATCCATCGGTTTCGGAGCATCACAAGGAATCAGCCATGTATGCCCGACCCTATTAAGATTCTTGATGCGATTATTTTCACACAAAGCTAGTACCCTACGTTGAGATATATTCCATTTCCGAGCAGCTTCTTTAGTGCCAATAATTCCCATAGATGATCCTTGTACAAAAAGATATTATCTTACTGTATATAATATTTTATTCCAAATTTGGAATAATAGCAATACAATTTTTCTATTTATTTACAAATTACATTTATACAGGAAATAACAATACTCCATATAACTTTGTTATCCTTAATTTCACACGCAGCCGCATTTGCTCCAGCCGGACGGGGGACGGGAATTATATTGATAGGAGCCGAAGCCTCTCTTTTTACAAAAGTTCTTGCACGCCCCGGCGCTGGAATTAGGATTTTCAGAAACTGTCTGGGATTTTCCCGCGGCCATGCCCGCGGCAATGCTTTTTATTAAAGCCGCCGCTATGTCGGAGCCTTTATCCTGAGAAGCAGAAGACGGAGCGGGATTTTCCGCGGCGAATTTTTTATCTGCGGCGGCCTGTTCGCGTTTAGCTTTCTCGATATCGCCGGAAATGTCGATTTTCTTTTCTTTCTTCTCCCCGACTCCCGTTTCGTAAGTTCCCTTATATCCGGCAGAAGGGCCTGCGCCTAAAGACTGAAGCATAAGCGCGTTTATATCTCCGGCGCTCACGGAGGCTGCCGTGGAGACTTCAGGGATAGCTTCATCATCTACTATCGCATTATTGCCGGCGGCGTCTTTGACCGTATATTTGTAAACTGGCTTTTTACCGGTCTTATTGCCGGCTGGCTTTTTACCGGCAGTATCGAAACCGGAAGAGGCGGCGGATAAATCTTCGGCGGCGGTTTTATGCAGCTGATCAGCGGCATTCTCCTCCGCCGACAGTATAAAGGTAAAAGAAAAAATAAAAACCGGAATCAGCAGGTATCGCATATCAGAACCTCCTTTTTCCTCCCTGCTGCTGGGAAGCTTTCTTCTGAAGAGCGTCGAAATCCGTAGTCTGCGTATTTCCGTTTGCCGCCGTGCGCGAAAGCTCCTTAAGTTCTACTTTTGTCACGACGTCTCTGTTTACGGTAAAAATAAGGGCTTTTTCATTTACGTAGACACTCTTGCCTTCCCCGTTCAGTCCCGACACTGTATACTTAATGTCTTCCTGTTCCGCATACTTATAAGTAAGTATTTCCTCTCCTTCCGAAGGATGTTCGTAAACAGTCGGCTCACCGTATATTTTCTTGACGCTTTCTTTACTAAGACCTATTTCCTTAACGTGTTCGCGGTCTTTTTCTTCGTCGAGCAAATAGGTATATGTCTTAAAATTTTTAATACTGCATTTATTATCGCGCCAGAAATCCAGATAAGCCGCATAAGATTTATCAGAAGGATCGGTTTCCTGTATCTGCGTGAGCGCTATTATACATTTATCGGCATAAGGCATAACTCCGGGCAGGGCGGAAGGATTAAAATTCTTTATAAGAGACAGCATCGTCTGCGCCCGGTATATCTGCCATGTCCCGCAGTTTCTAACCGGGCACTTGCTTTTTAATTCTATTCTATTTATGTCCGCACCGCTCCTGACGAGCGAGACTAGTATTTTCGCGTTTTCCTCCCGCACGCAAACATTTGTCGACGGAGAAGAAATTTCGCATGCATACACTGCCAGCCTTAAGATATCGTCCTTATCGCTCTCGTCTATTTTATCTATATTGTTTTCTATTGTCGCGAAGTCGCTTTGCCGCGCGGCCGCGCTTAACTTATCTTTAAAATTCTCTTTAGCGTATCCTGTATCTATAAAGATAAACAAAAAGAGCAGACATATATAATACTTAGTATTTCCCATAAAATCCGCCTCCGATTTCTCCCGAATGAAATAATTATATAAAATAAATCTCCGCGACTGAAATTACAGGAAATTAAGAAGTAATCAGCCAAGTTTACCGGTAATATATTGCATAAACCTTCACAACTTATGTAAAATATTTTAATAAGTTGTGAAGTGCAAAGGGAAGGTTAATATAAAAGGAGAGAATATGAAAAAATTATTAGTTGCAGCGGTAATACTGTTCGGCCTCGGCACAGCCGCGAACGCCATGGATCTTAACGGGAAACTGGAAGTCGGAGTCGGTTCCTTCTACGGAATACCTACTTCAAGCGACTTTAACGATGTCGTAGACAATGCATTCGCATGGACTCTGTTCGCTGATTATAAGGTCCTGAACAATGTTTCAGTGGGACTTGAATACGCGCAGTCTTTCGGTTACGACATTTCAGAAAACGGAGACGGGCCTGACTCTATTGACGAGAACTATTTCGGAATACGCGGCAAATACCTGCTGCCTTTCGATATCGGCAATATGAAAGCCAATGCTTACGGACTGGTCGGCATAGCCAGATATAAATGGGAGACGGACCCTGATTATGTGGACGACGACGGAATAGGTTTCAGTCTCGGACTCGGGATGAACGTTGACCTGACGGAAAATATATTCGCCGGAGCAGAAGCCCGCTATCATTTCGCGCCGAAATTCGACGTGGGAGGTGAAGAGGGATCATTCGACATGAATCACATGGGTGTAGGGATTCAGGCCGGATACCGCTTCTAAAAAACAATAGAAAAACACAGAAAATAAGCCCGCGTAAAACGGGCTTATTTTTTTATAATATAATTTACGGTTTTCCGTAAAAATCATTATGTCCGAAACTCTGATGCGTTTTATTATAGTATGCCCGATGACCTTCGCGGCCGGATTCGTCGATTCGATAGCCGGCGGCGGCGGACTGATATCGCTTCCGGCTTATCTGATAGCCGGCCTCCCGGCGCATACCGCGATAGCCACTAATAAAATGAGTTCCAGTATGGGGACCGCTATGGCGGTGCTGCGTTACGCGTCTGAAAAGTATATCCTATGGAAAATCGCGGCGCTCTGCGCCATATGCGCTTACGCCGGGTCGTTCACAGGAGCGAAACTGTCTCTGCTTATCGACGAGCATTTATTAAAAGTGCTGATGCTTTTTATAATCCCGCTGACCGCTCTGTACACTCAGAGCCGACATTCGTTTTCCGCTGACGGACAGACAAAGTTCTCAACCGCCAAAACAGCCGCCCTGTGCGCAGCGGCGGTATTCATAATAGGTATGTACGACGGATTTTACGGGCCCGGGACAGGCACTTTTCTGCTGCTTACGCTTACCGGATTAGCTCATATGAGACTAAACGAAGCCAACGGAATGGCTAAATTTATAAATCTGATGACAAATATCGCCGCGCTGCTGATATTTCTCCGCGCCGGAAAGGTGGATATAGCGCTGGGAGTCACGGCCGGAGCCTTCAGCATAGCCGGAAACTATATCGGCGCCTCGTTCTTTACTAAACGCGGAGCGGAGGCGGTAAGGCCGCTCGTATTTATCGTTCTTACTATATTCTTCATAAAAATTCTTACGGAACTGTTCTGAACAAAAAAAGGCCGCGGGCATTTGCCAGCGGCCTTTCACATCCGGGAAACGGAAATATTATTTAGTATTCTCCCGGTCTTTATTATTATTACATTCCGATATATAATCTTCGAGGATCTTAGCGGAACAGTGCACCATATCGGGACACGGACGTTTTCTGTAATATCCGGCGGTGCGCTGCTCGGGCGTCTTCTGAAGATTTATTCCTTTAAGCAGATCGGCGCATATCATAGAGCCGTTCCGGTTTTTGAACTCGGCGCACAGATTCTGTATGGTCTTATAGTGTTTCGCTTTCGCGACATTGTCGCCCAGCGGACATTCCTTGCCGAATATCATGCCGAAGGCCATGAGCATGCCGCTGACGGAACCGCATACGCCGCGCTGTCCGCCCATGCCTCCCCCGAAGGAAAAAGCCAGTTCCGCCGCTTTTTCCTTATCGAAACCGTATCGCTCCGCAAAAGCCATAAAGACGGACTGGGAACAGTTATAACCTGCCATAAACAATTCTTTCGCGCGGTCGGCTATAGGATTCTCTGTCATTAAAACACTCCTTAAATTATTTATTCAGAAATTCAGAGGCGGACATGGCGGCCTTAGCGCCTGTGCCCGCGGCTATTATAGCCTGTTTATAGACAGGTTCGGAACAGTCACCGGCTGCGAAGACACCCTCTTCCGAAGTCTGCTGCCTGCAGTCGACCGCTATATACCCGGCGCCGTCCAGTTTAAGCTGCGCGCGGAATATTTCGGTCTGCGGAGTATACCCGACGGCTATGAATATTCCGTCCGTCTCCTCGGAAGTGATATTCCCCGTCTTTACATTCTTCAGACGCATCCCGGTGACTTTTTCCTTTCCTTCTATCTCTTCGAGTACCGAATCGTAAATAATCTTTATCTTAGGATTAGCTTCCAGTTTCTGAACGGAAGAATAAGAAGCCCGCAATTTGTCGCGGCGGTGTATTATAAAAACCTTATCGGCGAATTTACTGAGGAACAGAGCGTCGGCTACGGCGGTCTCGCCGCCTCCGACGACCGCTGCCTTCTTGCCCTTATAAAAGAAAGCGTCGCAGGTCGCGCAGACGGAAACGCCGTGTCCGTAAAATTTTTCCTCGGAAGACAGTCCCAGTTTTCTCGGTTCGGACCCGGTGCAAACTATAACGCTGCCGGCCGTGAAAACAGAGCCGTCCGATAATACCAGTTCGAACGGTCTTTTTCTAAAATTCACGGCTTTTACAGTTCTGCCGTCGCGCGCGGCGCCCAGTTTCTCCGCCTGCTTAAGCATGGCTTCCATAAGATCGTATCCCGATATCTTTTGCGGAAAACCCGGGAAATTCTCTATCTCCGAAGTATGCAGCAGCTGTCCGCCCGGAATATCTCCGGTGAACATGACGGTTCTCAGACCGGCCCTCACGCCGTAAACCGCGGCGGTGCAGCCCGCCGGACCGCCGCCGATTATCGCCAAATCGCAATTATTCATGAAAAGGACCTCCTTAAACTCTATTTCAATCCGGCTTTCCTCATAAATTTATAAACCAGATTCATCGACAGTCCGACTATAGTGTCGAACCTGCCGTCTATTTTCTCTATAAATCTGTCGTCATTGTCCTGCACCGCGTAAGCTCCGGCTTTATCTAAATGTTTGACGGACAAGGCCTTCAGCTCTTCTTCCCCGAGCTCTCTGGCCTTACAGCGCGAAACGTCGCTTTCCGTCCAGGCTATATTTCTGGAACGCCACACCAGAGCCACTCCGGTATACACTTCCTGCCAGGAATTATTCTGGAGACTCAAAAGGCGAAAAGCGTCGGCGGCGTCTTTTGGCTTGCCCAGTATTTCCCGCTTGCAGTAAACGACCGTGTCGGAACCGAGCACCGGCTCGTCAGGAAACAAATCCGCCACGGCGGCGGCCTTCTGAAGAGCCAGAGAGCGGACGACCGCTCCGGGCTCCGTCTCTTCCGTTTTTTCAGCGACCGGACTCGGATATATTCTGAATTTGAAGCCGGCTTTAGTAAGAATTTCACGCCGGCGGGGCGACTTGGAAGCCAATATCATAAATCTTAAGCCTTATTCCGCTTTATCTATATAACACTTGCTGTAACAGTCAAGAAAATCGTCTCTGAGCCTGAGTATTCTGGCGGCGTCCCGGTCGCGCATTTCGGCGTCTTTCTTCAGCAGTTTGGAATATTCTTTCTGTATGGCCGAAAACGATTTGTCGGCCTCGTTGAAAAAAGCGTCGCTGTATCTCGCCAGCTCTATATGAGGAACAGATCTTATCTGGCTGTCCTGTTTCATCATATCCGGAAAAGTTATTATCCCCTGCATGGCCCTTTCTTTGTTTCTGTCGAAAAGCAGTTCGTAAAAAGTGTTCTTCCCGGATTCGGCTCTCAGCCTGCCGAGCCGGCTCTTTTCTTTGGCTATGCTGTTATACGGACGCTGGCAGGCGACGTTTCTCTCCGCCGCGCCCGCTCTTACTCTGTTGAGGGCGTATTTGGTACCTTCAACCAGATAAGCCGAATATTCACACTTCATTTTTTCCGAAGCCGGAGTGATGAAATCGCTTTCCTTCAATCCGAGCAGAGCCGCTATCCGGAACTGGAAAAGCGCTCCTGCCTCGTCCTCTTCCGTCAGAATCTCGTTTATATCCGTCTTCGAATATATATAATAGACCATGGCCGCCTTTGCCACGGCGAGGGCGAGGAGTTTGTCCGAGGCCCTGTATTCTTCCGGAATAAAAATGACTTTATGCTTGAGATTATAAGTGTCGCAGTAACCGGCCAGATTGGAATATTCGAAACGGACGCCTTTCTTTTCGATAAAATTTATCACAGCGGCGCTTTCCTTATTGGCCTCGAGTATCTCCACCGCCCTCTCAAGGGACGGTTCTGACGATATCGCGGGACTTTTCAGGCTGTAAGCGCAACCGGAAAAAAGGAGAGCGAAAATAACGGCGGCTATATTTTTCATTAGTTTATATTATATAAAGTTAAAGCCGGGAAAGTTAATAATTTTGCCGAGCCGGGAAAAATATAGTGTACTACCTATAAAAAAAATGCTAAATTTAGTTTTAAGAATGGAAAAAAAAGCTGTTATAGTCAATCTTAATTTCTCGATATCCAAGACCACGGTGATACCGTCTTTTATTGCCGGCAATGTTTACCGTTTCCGTTCTGCGATAACAAGACCGGGCGGTAAAGGAGTGAACGTTTCCCGGGCCCTGCGCATACTCGGCATCAGGGCCCCTCTGGCCGGATTTATCAGCGGTTTCAACGGAGCGTGGATTAGGACCGCGCTCAAGCGGGAAGATTTTGATTTTATTCTGGAGAGGCACAGAAACGGAGAATCGCGAGTCTGTTACACTATAACCGACCCCCAGGGAATTTCCACGGACATAAACGAAGACGGCCCTGACGTGCCGGCGCACAGCCAGGAACACTTCCTTAAACGCTTCCTCAAAAGCATTCCGGAATACGGAGTAATGGCTATCTGCGGCCGTATGCCAAGCGGAATAAAACCGGGCTTCTACGGCAAAATAGTCAAAGCCGCTCTCGAAAAAAAGTGCAAAGTTATAGTGGACACCAGCGGGCAGTCGCTGCGCGAAACGCTGAGGGCCGGCGCGAACGCGTTTAAAATAAACCGTTATGAGTTCGAAGAACTTTCCGGCACCCGTTTTTCCCAGGAAAACCTGAGAAAATTCATCGACGGACGTTTTTATCCTAATCTGAGCACCGTAATAGTGACCGACGGACCGAATTACAGCTACGCAATGGACCTGTCAGGCTCTTGGCGTATAATCCCGCCGGCGCTGAGAAGACTCAAGAGCACCACCGGGGCCGGCGATTCTTTCATGGCGGGCTTCCTCTACGGATATCTTACCGACGTGGATTTCGAACAGTGTCTCAAACTCGGCACCGGGACAGCTGCGTCGGACTGCCTGACCGTCGGAGCCGGGGTCATAAAAAAGGACCTGGTGCTGTCCTTCGCCGACAAAGCCAAAATAATAAAAATCAACTGAATTTTTAAGGAGAATGAAAAATGGATTTTATAAAGATAGAAAGTATTCTTGACAAAGCCTGGGCAGAAGGAAGAACCAGCCTGAGCGAACCGGAAGTGTATAAAGTGCTGGACGCAGCCGGGCTCAAGACAGCGGCGCGCAGGACTTTCGGAAAACCTCTCGACCTGAAACAGACGGCGGCTGAAATACATAATTCCATACCCGGCGGAAAAGTGGTTATAAAACTCGTGTCTTCAAAAACTCTGCACAAGACGGAATCCGGCGGGGTCAAGATAACGGAAAACACGGCCGGAGACATTTTGGAAACGCTGAAAGCCATGGACGCTAAATTCGAAGACGCCGAAGGTTTTATGGCGGTAGAATTCGTGGAGCACTGCCCGTTCGGCCTCGGGGAAGAACTGCTGCTCGGAGCCCGGGCCGACGACGCTTTCGGCCCGGTGATAACGCTCGGGCCGGGAGGAACGCATGCGGAATTCTTTACTAAATCCCTTAAGACAGGCATAACCCCCTCCGTGATAACAGCGGAGAACGCGGACGCGGAAGCCTGGGATAAATTTCTGGAATCCAACTGGATATGGAAATACTCTTCGGGAAAAGTGCGCGGCGGAAAAAGGAAAGCGGAAGACGCGGAAATAATGAAATGGCTAAAAGGTTTCGCCGCATTGATGCTGCATTTTAAGGACAACGGAAAATCTCGATACTCGATAATAGAATTCGAGATCAATCCTCTGACGATAGCCGGCGGGAATATCACGGCTCTGGACGGCGTGCTGAGATTCAGGGAGTCGAAAAAAGCGCTCAGGGACAAACCCTCCGAAGAAGGAGTAGGGGCTCTTCTGGCGCCGAAATCCGTGGCCATGCTCGGCGTAAGCGAAAAAAAAGTAAATATGGCCAGGGTCATTCTGCGCAATGTCATAAATATAGGCTTTCCCAAAGAACATATATACATAGTGAAACCCGGGACCGGAGAGATTGACGGAATAAAATGTGTGAATTCCCCGGCTGAACTGCCCGAGCAGATAGACATGTACGTCATATCGGTTCCGGCTCCGGCGGTAATAGATGCGGTAAAGGAGGCCGGAGACTCCGGGAAAATAAACGGCGTGGTGCTCATATCCGGAGGAATAGGCGAGAAATCGGGCACAGGCGACATATCGAAAAAACTGACGGACACGATAGTGGAAGCCAGAAAGAACAATCCGAAATTCGCCCTCAGCGGCGGCAATTCCATGGGGATCGTCCTCAACGATTCCAGAGTCAACACTTTCTTCATACCTGTTTACAAACTGGCCCATCCGACCGGTGTGAATCCGCATATGGTAAGGACGGCTTTCGTAAGCCAGAGCGGAGCTTTCGTCATATCCAGCGAAAGCCGCATGCCCTGGCTGAAGCCGGCATACAGCATTACTGTCGGAAACCAGCACGATATAACCGTGGTGGACTATATGAATAAACTCTGCGAAGACCCGGAGCTCAAAGTCATAATGGCCTATATAGAGGGATTCAAACCCGGAGACGGCCTGAACCTGATAAAAACCATAAAAAAAGCAAGAAAACTAGGAAAAAAAGTAGTCCTGTACAAGGCGGGAAGAACCGCCGTCGGACAAAAAGCCGTTATGGGACACACCGCCTCGATAGCCGGCAATTATCTGGTGAGCAGCCTTCTGCTGAAACAGGCCGGCGCCCTGGTCGCTGATAATTTCAACGATTTCAACGACTATTCCATGCTGGCCTGCTATTTCGGCAAGTACGACAGCATAAACCCGAACACTTTCTTCCTGAGCAATGCCGGTTTCGAATGCGCCGGCATGGCAGACAGGATAACAGGCAATCTGCGCGCCGGTTTTCCCGAAGACGATAAACTGAAAACGGAAATGAACGAAGTGCTTAAGGCCGGACGGCTGGACGGACTCGTCGACGTGAAGAATCCTTTCGACGTTACGCCTTCGGCGGCCGACAAATATATAGCCGCGATAACGGAAAAAGCCCTGAACCACAGCTACTTCGGCGGAGCGGTACTCTCCATGGTGCCGCTGAGTCCGTCGGTAAACACCCTGCCCGCCGGGAAAGGACATAATGAAGATTTCACAAAAGATTCTTTCGTAACCTCGTCAGTCGAAGCAGCAAGAAAAGCCGGCAAGCCGGTGATATTCGTGGTTGCGGCCGGGGAATGGTACGACCCTTACTGCAAATACGCCATGGAACAGGGACTGCCGACATTCCGCTCTGCCGACAGGGCAGTGCGCGTATACTCGGATTACGTCGAGTATATCAACGCAGAAATATAAAACCGTTCTGCAAAGACGCGGGAACCGACCGCGGGGAGAGTTATTTATGAAAAGTAAGGACACGGCATTAGCGCTGGCGCTCATTCTGTTTCCTGCGGCAGCAGGCGCGCAGGAAACGATAGTTTCTCAGCAGGACATAAAGCAGCTCAGCGTCACAGTCTACAACAACGGGCTCGGACTCGTGAAAGACACGAGGGCGGTCCAGTTCAGGACCGGAGACAACACTATCTCTTTCGCGGGGGTCTCCGCGCTGATAAAACCGGAGACCGCTATAATCAGCGCCGACGGGACCAGTATAATAGAGCAGAATTTCAATTTCGATCTGATGTCCAGGCAGGCTCTTCTGCAAAAATATACCGGAAAAGATATAAAAGTGATAAAAACTAACCCTGTCACCGGAAAAGACACGGAAGAGACAGCCACGGTATTATCTTCCGACAACGGAATCATACTCAAAATAGGAAACAGGATAGAAACAGATTACGGCGGAAGACTTATTTTCCCGGAAGTGCCTAAAAACCTCAGGGACAAACCTACTCTCACAGTCGATTTCTTCTCGGCCGGAGCCGGGAAGAAAGACATAAACCTCAATTATCTGACCGACGGCATATACTGGCAGGCGGATTATGCCGCGGAACTGAACGACGCTGAAAACGAACTGGCCCTGAACGGCTGGGTGACGGTGACCAACCAGAGCGGAACGGATTATAAAAACGCGGACATGCAGTTCGTGGCCGGCAGCGTTCACAGACAAAACGCGGAAACGGCCAGATTCGGCATGAGGAAAAACGTCCTGTATTCAGATTCCATGCAGGCGGCCGGAGCCGCGCCGGAAATGACTGAAGAGGCGCTTATGGATTACCATATGTATTCGCTCGGAAGAAAGACAAGCGTCCTTTCCAATCAGAAAAAACAGCTCGCCCTTCTCACTGCGCCTAAGATCAAAGCTAAAAAAACATATATCTTCCGGGATATAATACCGGCCGGATATTTCTATATAAATAATATAGACAAAGACAGAATGAACAGCGCGGCCGTTTTTCTCAGCTTCAACAATAAAAAATCCGACGGGCTCGGGAAACCGCTTCCTGAAGGAACTATAAGGGTTTATAAAGCCGACAGGGCCTCAAGGCTGTTTTTCGTAGGAGAAGACACCATAAAACACACACCTGAGAACGAAGAAGTGAAACTTAACCTCGGGCAGGCCTTCGACATAACCGAAAGGGGCAGGCAGACACAGTACAGAGAATTGCCCGCCGAAACAGCTTATCCCGCAAATAATCTGAGACCGACGGTTTATAAGGTGACGGAATCCGACTACGAACTGACTTTCAAAAACGCCAAAGACACGCCACAGACAGTAACTTATTCACAGGCCCTGAACAGAAACTGGACGATTATAAAAAGCAATACGGATTATAAGAAAGACGACGCTCTAAGAGCGGAATGGGAAATTAAGATCCCGGCTAAAGGATATTCGGTCCTTAAACTCACCATAAGGGAAAGATACAGTATAAGAAACAACTGAAAAGCGGTGATATAAAAAAAGGCCGGCTCTTAAGCCGGCCTTTTTTGTTTCCCCAGTGGTATTATTTCATAGCCTCGGCGACAGCTACGGCTACAGCCACAGTCGCGCCGACCATCGGATTATTACCCATTCCGAGGAACCCCATCATCTCGACATGAGCGGGGACCGAGGAGGAACCGGCGAACTGCGCGTCGGAGTGCATTCTCCCCATAGTGTCCGTCATACCGTAGGACGCCGGGCCGGCGGCCATATTGTCCGGATGCAGCGTACGGCCGGTGCCGCCGCCTGAAGCGACGGAGAAGTATTTCTTGCCCTGCTCGACGCATTCTTTTTTATAGGTCCCGGCCACCGGGTGCTGAAATCTTGTCGGATTCGTTGAATTCCCGGTTATGGAAACGTCCACGCCCTCGTGGTGCATTATGGCAACGCCTTCACGGACATCGTCAGCGCCGTAACAGCGGATAGCGGCCCTTTCGCCCTTGGAATAGGCTATCTCGCGGACCGTATTAAGTTTTCCGGAGAAATAATCGAACTGCGTCTGAACATAAGTGAAACCGTTTATGCGGCTTATTATCTGGGCGGCGTCTTTCCCGAGTCCGTTAAGGATAACGCGCAAAGGCTGTTTGCGCGCCTTATTGGCATTACGCACTATTCCGATAGCGCCTTCGGCAGCCGCGAAAGATTCGTGTCCGGCCAGAAAGCAGAAACACTTCGTTTCTTCGCGGAGCAGCATGGCCCCGAGTTTCCCGTGTCCTATACCCACTTTTCTGTCTTCGGCCACCGAACCTTCCACGCAGAAAGCCTGAAGCCCTATGCCGATGGCCTCAGCGGCCTCAGGAGCCGACTTAATCCCTTTCTTTATAGCGATGGCCGCGCCGAGCGTATAGGCCCAGCCGGCATTGTCGAAAGCGATAGGCTGTATCCCTTTCACTATTTCCGCGACCTTAATGCCCTTCTTATCGCAGATCTCTTTGGCCTCCTCTATATTCTTTATGCCGTATCCGGCGAGGACGCCGTTTATTTTATTTATTCTTCTCTCGTAATTTTCAAAAAGTGCCATGATTACTCTTACTCCTATTCTTCTCTCGGATCCACATATTTTACGGCTTCTTTAAAACGGCCGTAGCTGCCTGAGGCTTTCTTAAGGGCTTCCGCGGCCGGAACGCCTTTCTTTATGGAGGCCATCATTTTGCCGAGATGAACGAACTCGTATCCTATTATCTCGTTCTTCTCGTCCAGACCGACACGGGTTATATAGCCTTCCGCCATTTCGAGATAGCGGCAGCCCTTGTATTTGGTCCCGTAAGAGGTCCCGACCTGGCTCCGCAGGCCTTTGCCGAGATCCTCAAGGCCGGCTCCGACGGGAAGCCCGTTCTCGGAGAAAGCGGTCTGTGTCCTGCCGTAAACTATCTGAAGGAACAGTTCGCGCATGGCGACGTTTATAGCGTCGCAGACGAGATCGGTGTTCAGCGCTTCGAGGATAGTTTTTCCGGGAAGTATTTCAGAGGCCATGGCCGCCGAATGGGTCATTCCGCTGCAGCCTATAACTTCCACAAGAGCTTCTTCTATTATCCCGTTCTTAACATTCAAAGTCAGCTTGCAGGCGCCCTGCTGGGGGGCGCAGCGGCCCACGCCGTGGGTAAGACCGCTGATATCGCTTATCTGCCTGGCCTGCACCCATTTTCCTTCCTCGGGAATCGGGGCCGGACCGTGATATGCGCCTTTCGCTACGGGGCACATGTGTTCAACTTCCGTTGTGTAAATCATAGTCTTGTTCCTTCTTAATTCCGCCGTAAAACCGGCTAATGTTATAAAGGATAATTAATCCTCGGCGCGGATAATCCGCGCCGTATATATTATATAAAATAAGGGGGAGCGGAAGTTATCCGCCGAAGATGCCGAGGACAAGCTCGCGTATGACCAGGGCAGGAGCCCTGCCGCCGGAAGATTTCAATTCCGCTTCGGCTTTCAGACACATAATCTGGGCTTCGCGGAGACGGGACTCGGTATAATTCGCCGCGGCCTTCGTCTCATAATATAAATTACCCCGGGCGCCCATGGAAAACCATTCCGGCATAGTCTGCGGACGTCCGGAAGAAGAAAGTCTCTTCGCTTTGAGCAGATTTTCCACCGTGCCGGAGATCTGAACGAGAATACCCACAGGATCTTCCCCAGCGCGAAGCATATCAGCCAGAGCGGAAGAAGCCGCCCGCACGTTTCCCGCGCGCACCGCCCCGGCGAGAGCGAAAGGCTTGAGTTTTTTCGAAAAACCAGCCATCGCCGCGGCGTCGTCCTCGTCGAAATCATTCTTGCGTCCGTGCAGATAAAGCGATATTTTTTCCGTTTCAGAATCCAGCGCCGCGGAAGAGGTCCCTATGGTTTCTATAAGTATCTGAACCGCTGCCGGGCCGCTCTTTATATTTTTCTCCCCGAGGCGCGCGATGAAATAAGACGCGGCCTCCGCTTCGTCCATCACCGGAAAATCTACGGAAGCACCTTCACGGCACAAGGCGGCCTCGAAAGGGTCCGCTTTTCTGCCTGTCGTCTTGCCCGTCATATCTCCAAGCAGTATAAAACAGGTGCATTCGGAAGGCGCGGAAAGGTAGTCGGTTATTCTGGCGGCGCCGTCTTTCTTAAGTTTTTCGGCTCTTTTCAGGATAAGATAACGCTTATCAGAAAGCATCGGGGAAGTGAAAGCTTCGGTGACTACGGCGGCTATATCGGCGCTGTCGGCGGAATGGACGGAAAGGTTGAAGGTTCCAGTTTTCACGTTGGAAAGAAGAAATTTCAAAAGCGATTCTTTCATCGCCGTTTCCGGCCCAGAAAGATAATAGACGGGACGGGGAGGAACGCCGCCCCATTCTTTTTTCAGTTTTTCCCCGGTCAGCCTCATAGGCCCTCGCGCTGAGGCACTCCTGCGCCGTCGGAACTCTGCTCCTGCTCGGGGGCGGCAGGAAGTTTATTGGGAGATTCGCTCATAACCGAACCGAAACCGTCCACGGTCCTTATAACTATATTACGGGCGAGGACACTCCACAAATCCTCTCTGGCCTGAGCCTCGGTCATTCCGCCTGGCAGAGTGGAGACGGAATATATCTTTTTGGCTGTCAGCGCCGGTTCTTCCCAAAGATACCTGTTTTCCGTTTTATCGAGAAGACTGACCGACACCACCGCCGTAAGTTTATAGACGGTAGTCACCATATTTACATCGTACTGAATAGCCGTCTGGATATAATTGGTTATATCTCCGACTATAACGCCTTCGGCTTCGCTTTCCGGGACTATGGTATACTCGGCGTTCTTGGTGAATTCGTCGATAACTTTGAGCGTAAGTTTCTCTTCCAGCCCGAACTGCGGGGTTTTATTATTGAAAGGTCTGACGGCGATCTTTTTTATATGCGCCGGGGTCTTCTGTTCCGCCGGCCTGTAGACCACGTCGGAAAACGACATGCATCCGGCAGCCAGCAAAGTTAAAGATAAGAGCGCTAATTTTTTCATAAACTCTCCCGCAGACGATAATTTATTTAACCACGAGACTCACGAGTCTGTTCGGCACGACTATCACTTTTACAACTTTTTTCCCTTCTATTAAAGAGGAGGCTTTTTCCAGAGCCAGTTTTTTCATCTCTTCCTCCGGCAGGCCTTCTTTAGCCTGAAGCCTTACTTTGACCTTGCCGTTTATCTGCACAGGTATCTCGCGTGTGCGTTCAGAAAGGACGGACCCGTCGGCGGACGGCCATTTCTGCCCCATCAGAGAACCTTTTTCCCCGGCGTACTGCCACAGTTCGTCGGTAAGATGCGGAGCGAAAGGATGCATGAGTTTAAGCAGCGTTTCGTAATCTTCGCGGCTTGTCGCCGGCTGCTCGTTTATGCCGTTGAAATACACCATAAGCGCCGACACCGCGGTGTTGAATTTAAGTCCCTCTATATCGGAACCGACTTTCTCTATGGTCTGGTTCCGCAAAAGCGCGGTCTTACCGTCCGGGCAGGACTCAAGTCCCCCGCCTCTTTCGAAACCCCATGCGCGGACACGTTTGAGGAAGCGGAAAATTCCTTCTATCCCCCTTACGTCCCACGGCTTGGCGTCCTCTAGCGGCCCGAGGAACATCTCGTACATGCGGAAAGTGTCGGCGCCGTAACGTTCAGTTATCTCGTCGGGATTTATCACGTTCTTCTTGGATTTGGACATCTTCTCGACCACTGGCTTTATTATTTCGCCGTCGGCTGTTTTGGCCGTGCCGTCTTCGGCTATGTCCAGTTCTTTATACGGCCGGTAAACGCCTTTAGAATCACGGTAAGCATAGGACAGTATCATGCCCTGATGGACCAGTTTTTTAAAGGGTTCGGCCCCGGAAACCAGCCCGAGGTCGAAAAGGACCTTATGCCAGAAACGGGCGTAAAGAAGGTGAAGAACGGCGTGTTCGGCCCCGCCGATATAAAGATCAACCGGCATCCATTTTTTTTCTAGCTCCGGCGCTACGAAGGCTTCGCGGTTCCGCGGGTCGATATAGCGCAGATAATACCAGCAGGAGCCGGCCCATTGCGGCATTGTGTTAGTTTCGCGCTTAGCCGGACCGCCGCATACCGGGCATACGGTGTTGACCCAGCCGTCGACCGCGGCGAGCGGAGATTCTCCGGTGCCGGTCGGCTGATATTTTTCCACTTCAGGCAGCATGACAGGCAGCTGATCTTCAGGGACCGGAACCGCGCCGCAGCGGGCGCAGTGCACTATCGGTATAGGCTCGCCCCAGTAACGCTGGCGGGAGAAAACCCAGTCCCTGAGTTTATAATTGACTTTCCGGCGGCCGGCTTTTTTCTCCTCCAGCCAATCCGTCATTCTCTTCTTAGCTTCACTCGTCTCCATACCGTTGAGGAAACAGGAATTTACGGCCGTGCCTTCGGAACAGAAAGCTTTGCTGTGATCCCAACCTTCCGGAGTCCTGACCACGTCAATTATCTTTATGCCGAACTTTTTCGCGAACTCCCAGTCTCTGTCGTCGTGCGCGGGCACGGCCATTATGGCGCCCGTGCCGTAACTGCTAAGAACGTAATCCGCCGTCCAGACAGGCAGTTTACTGCCGTTTACAGGATTTATCGCGTAGGACCCGGTGAAAACACCCGTTTTCTCTTTCGCCAGATCGGTTCTTTCGATATCTGATTTATTGGCCGCGGCGGCCCTGTAAGCCTCTACGGCTTTTTTCTGCCCCGGCGCGGTAAGTTTGTCTATGAGCGGATGTTCCGGAGAAACCACCATATACGTCGCTCCGAAAAGCGTGTCCGGTCGCGTCGTGAAAACTGTCAGTTTATCCCCCGCTTCCGTGTAAAAATCAACTTCGGCGCCTTCAGAGCGGCCGATCCAGTTCTCCTGCATGGTTCTGGTGGAATTGGGCCAGTCAAGATCCTTCAGGCCTTCCAACAGTTTGTCGCCGTAAGCCGTTATCCTTAACATCCACTGCTTGAGATTTCTCCGCTCTATCGGAGTTTCGCAGCGTTCGCATCTGCCCTGAAACACTTCTTCATTCGCGAGCCCCGTCTTGCAGTTCGGGCACCAGTTTATGGGTACCGTAGCCTCGTAAGCCAATCCTTTTTTATAAAGCTGAAGGAATATCCACTGCGTCCATCTGTAATATTCGGGATCCGTGGTGTTTATCTCCCTGTCCCAGTCGTAACTGAATCCGAGCGACTGTATCTGGCGCCTGAAATTATCACAGTTCTTATGTGTCGTTATCCTCGGATGCACACCCGTGCTTATGGCGTAATTTTCAGCCGGCAGGCCGAAAGCGTCCCACCCCATAGGATGAAGGACCTCAAACCCTTTCATCCTCTTATAACGGCATATGATATCCGAAGCCGTGTATCCCTCTGGATGCCCGACGTGAAGCCCGTCCCCGGAAGGGTACGGGTACATATCCAGACAATAATATTTGGGCTTATCGGAATTACAGTCTGTTTTAAAAATTTTTTCTTCGCGCCATTTCTTCTGCTGTCTGGCGTCTATCTCGTTAAAAGTGGGAATGTCAGCTGATTTCATTTAAGAAAAATCTCCGTGGCGGCTTCTTAAACCGGAATAAAGAAACCGTCATTTCCGGTCCGGCCGCTTTTATCTAAATATTTTAGCATATTATAAATATATGATTATCGCGGGGCGGACGCCGTAAGACGGGGCGCCCCGCAGGAATTAATCCGACGGCCTGTCTAAATCTCCGTGACCGGGTTATCGTCCTCGTAAAGCATATCTTTCTCTATCTCCGACTCCGTCGCTATCTTATCTGCGGGAAGTTTTATATAAACCACATCCCCGTTAGCCAGAAGGGTCCCGGCTTTATCGCGTATCTCCACCTTGGACTTGAAAAATTTTCTAGAATCGCTGTAAACGACGCCTTTTCCTATAAGATCCTCGTCGTAAGGGACCGGTTTTCTGAATTTAACTTCCATCGACATGGTCACCGCAAGCACGCTGTCGTCCTTAGCCCAGTAGGCTCTGCACGCAAGTTCGTCCAGCATGGCGCTGATGATTCCGCCGTGCACACGGCGGGGATAACTCTGATGATCCTGCCTGAACCTGAATTTAGTCATTACGCTCCCGTCTTCCATATTATAAAAATGAGCCTTGACTCCGGCGGGATTATACATCCCGCATATAAAACAGGTCTTGCTGTTTTTCTGCTTGCTTACAACTTTCATTTTTACCTCCGTTTATAAGATTTCACGGTCCAGCCGGCGCGGGACCGTAAAAGTTCAAAAAGGATATCCCACCCTTAACACTGTATTGCTCCCCTCGGGTCCGGCGGCGAATTCCACCGAGCCCACGAGCTGCGGTCTTATAACCAGCCTCATAGAAAAACCGGGAGAAAACATAAAATCTTTCATTCGCATTTCGGACGGCTTAGAAAAAACCGTGCCGGCGTCTATGAACGGGCCTATTTCCAATTCGCTCACGAACTGCATAAAAGGAGTGTGCGTCAGTCTTATTCTCTCTTCCAGCGAGAATATGAGTTTTCCGCTGTCCGTGAAACGGCCGTCGCCGACGCTGCGCATGCCGGTGCTTTCACCCATAGTCACCCTCGCGTAAAAAGGGATCTCCTCCCCCCTCTGAAATTCAAGCAGACTGTGAAAAGCCGTCACGAAAATCCCCTGTTCCTTGTAGTTATAATAGTTTTTCACCTGAAAGGCGTAAGTCCGGTATTCATAATCAGCCCCCAGAGCCTTGTTAGAATAAGCCACGGAAGCGCTGGCATAAGTGCCTATCGTGGGAAGAAACATATGATCCGTGTCGTCGAAGACTAAAGATAATTTGTTTATATGAAAAAGCGAGTCTTTTCTCCCGGCTTCATTCTCCTCGGGATAGTATTCAGCCAGGTTGCCGGAAGAAACCGGCCCGTCGACCACTTTGTCCAGATATAAAGAATTAGTGAAATTAAAATAAAAGCTGTGAGAAAGAGGAAATTCCAGCGTCGTTTCCTCGCCGGTTTTGCTGAGGGCGTAATTAGCTCTTTTTTCCACGGTGGAATTCCTGCCGGAGCCGTAATAAGATGGCTTGCCGCTGACCCAGTATCTCGGCTCGAAACTGAATCTTATGCCGTCACCGAAAAAATCAGGCTCGTAATAATAACCCATGAGTTCCCGCTCGACATGCTGGGATAAGGAGCCGCGGAATATCATATACCGTTTTTCATCCGGGAAAATATAATGGCGGTACGAAGCCGTAAAGCCAAGATATCTGTTCCAGCTGAAAGAAGGGACTACGACGGTATGGTACTCCCCTGTCTTCCCGTTTTTCACAGCCAGGACGGGCATTACGCCGTAGCTTATCCCCATATCCCTGTTAGAATCGGCATAAGGGAAAGGAATAAGCGGGCCGTAACCGCTGTTTATCGTAAGCAGATTTAATATTTTCTCGAGCGAGCCCTTTTCTTTTATATCGGGACGCCTTATGCTCTCCAAAATCTCGTCCTTCGTCTTAGGTTCGTATTTGCTCAACTCCTGTTTCTCCGTAATTTTATTCTTCTTCGCGGCGGGTAAAGCGGAAACAAGGCCCGGGAGGAACAGCAGAGCAGTAAAAAAGAATATCACGGGAATACGCATAGGAATATGGATATATTTTACAAAATATATAAACGGTCCGTACCCTTCCGGCTTTAATTTTCCGTTTATTTTTATATAATTAAATAATCCGTCTGATCAAAAAGTTAAAGTTCCGGGGGAAATTATGAAAAAAAATTCGATAAACGATCTGCCGCGCATAGAAAGGCCGCGGGAAAAGCTGCTGAGATACGGGCCGGACAAGCTTAAGAGCGAAGAACTCCTGGCTATAATACTCAGGACCGGGACCAGAGAATACGGAGTTCTGAAACTTTCGGAAAAAATATTCTCTTACTTCAAAGAACGTTCGAAAAATCCCGCCGAAGCGGAAGTCGGAGAACTTATGGGTATGTTCGGAATGGGCCCGGCGAGAGCCTGCGAGATAGCGGCGCTTTTCGAACTCGGCAAGAGATTCCTTTTAGACAAAAAGACCGAGATATTTCTTTCCCCCGAGGACGTATGGAAAGCTATGCGCGAGCTGCGGGCCGCTAAGAAAGAACATTTCGTGGCTTTTTTCCTGGACACCAGAAATCAGGTTATAAAAAGCGAGATAATATCGGTGGGAACGCTTAATTACAGCGTGGTGCACCCGCGCGAAGTGTTCGAACCGGCAGTGCGGACGCATGCGAACTCGGTGATGATATCGCATAATCATCCCAGCGGGTCTCTGGAACCTTCCGACGAAGATATAAATATAACCAAAAGACTCGAGAGGGCGGGCGAAATACTCGGGATAAAACTTCTCGATCACGTCATAGTGACCAATGAAGGCTATATCAGCCTTAGAGAAAAAAAACTGATGTGAAACACAAAAGCGCCTGACCGATCGCTTCCTTTACTGATAGGCCATCTCTTTCAGGGCTTCTATGCGTTTGGCGGTGGAAGGATGAGTCGACAGAAGCGACTTCAGCGGGCTCTGCAGCCAGCTGGCGCCGTTCGGATCAGCTATGCACATATGCTCTATCCCTGCGTTCTTGAAACTTTTCGTAGGCTGATAAGCGTCTTCTATCTTCTGTAAAGCGCTTATCAGAGCCTGCGGATTTCTGGTAAGTTCGGCCGAAGAAGCGTCGGCCAGGAATTCTCTCCTGCGCGAAATGGCCATGGTTATAAGGCTGGAAAAAACAGGAGCCAGTATAACGAGCAGCAGCCATACCGCGAAAAATATCATGACTATCCTGGCATCTCCGGACTTGGAATTGGATTTTCCGCCGGAAGACCTTCTCCCTCCGCCTATCATGAGACGCAAAACGATATTGCTTATCATTCCTATGGCGCCGGCAAGAGCCGCGGCGACAGTCATATATCTCGTGTCGTAATTGCGGATATGGGACATCTCGTGACCCACAACGCCCTGAAGTTCTTCTCTGTTAAGCGAATTCAGCAGTCCTTCCGTAACGGCGATAACGCTTTCTTTGGGATTAATCCCGGCGGCGAAAGCGTTGAGATCCGAGTCAGGGATAATATACGGCTCCGGCATGGGCAGTCCGCAGGCCACTGACATTTCGCTAACGACATTTACGAACTGCTTCACCTTATCCTGATCTATATCGTAATCATCCCCGCTCAGTCTGAGATAGGCCTTCACCTTATCGTCGAACATTTTAGCGGGGAAGGCGTGAACGGCACGGATTATCATCTGCCTGGAATTAGTCATGCTGTTGAAAGACATGACCAGACTTGTTATAAGAGCGATCAGCGTTATAAGAGGAAAACCGATACCGCGGTCCACCGTCATACTTACCGTGCCGTCGTAATTCTCAACGGTTCTGACGGTGGACAGAGCGCTGTACCGGCTGCAGACCCCCGCCGGGCAGAAACCCAGCAGGAAATAATCCGCGCCGAATCCTATTATTATGAAAAGCAGGACGAACGCGGCCATGAACAGCCACGTGTTCCTTTTATTTTTTTCCTGCTGTTCGTATATGTTCATCTCTGATTACAGGGAGAGGTCAACCTTAACGTTCTTCCTTTCCTCGGAATCAGGCGGGAGCTCCCAGAGCTGCGCCGCGGAGAAACCGAGCGCCGGGGCGATTATATTGCACGGAAAGACCTGCTGTTTCGTATTGAATTTAGTGGATATATCGTTATAGAACTGGCGGGCGAAACTTATCTGGTTCTCGGTATGGGTAAGCTCTTCCATAAGACTTTTAACATTCTCGTTCGCCTTTAGATTAGGATAATTTTCCGAAACGGCTATAAGTTTTCCGAGAGCCTGCGTCAGCTGACCCTCTTTGGCCATAGACTCGGCCGACAGAACGCCGTTGTTGGCGCTCATGGCCGCCGAACGCGCGAGCATTACCTTTTCGAGCGTTTCCTGTTCGAATTTCATCTCTCCCTTCACGGAATTAACCAGATTTGGGATAAGGTCGTATCTGCGTTTAAGCTGAACGTCTATCTGCTTGAGCGCGTTCTTAACCTGATTGCGCAGCCCGACGAGTCCGTTGAAAACGCCGATGACCCAAACCGCCGCTATTATCAACAATATCAAAATAACAACCAAAGCTCCTAACAGTCCAGTCATTTTATCCTCCACATTATAACTTCTGAAATATTATACGTTTACGTAACGAGGCAATGCAAGCACGCCGGGAAAAAGCGTGCGTCACGCGATATTTCTGTCGGAGACAAGTTTCTCCAGTTCCGACATGTCAGGCGCTATGCAGTACGGACTGCCCACGGATTTCATCGCGCTCTGAACATCTTTAAGCCCGTTGCCGGTCACTATGAACACAACACTTTCGTCTTTACCTATCCTACCCGAAGCGGCGGCTTTCTTAAGGCAGGCGTAAGAACAGGCGGCCGCAGGTTCCGCGAAAACGTTCGCACCCCGCGCTATCTCCGGGATAGCGGCGAGAATTTCCGCGTCGCTCGCCGCCACGGCGAAACCGCCTGATTCCTTAACGGCTTTAACCGCTGCGGAACCGTCTCTCGGCACGCAAACGGAAATGCTGTCCGCCACCGTTTTTCCAGACACAGGCTCTATCGGCCTGCCGCTGTCCACAGCGTTCTTCACGGCGGCGGAGCCTTCGGCCTGGGCCGCCACCAGCTGCGGCAGTTTATCTATGAGGCCGAGTCTGTAAAAATCTTTAAAACCTTTCCATATACCGCTTATTATATTTCCGTCGCCCACCGAAACCACGACTTTATCGGGGACTTCCCAGCCGAGCTGTTCGCATATTTCGAAAGCGCAGGTTTTTTTCCCTTCTCTCGTAAACGGATTTATCCCGGTGCTTCTGTTATACCAGCCGTATTCCTCCGAAGCCTTCAGGCAGAGATCGAAAGCGTCGTCGTAGGTTCCCTTGACCATTATCACTTCCGCGCCGAAAACAAGCAACTGCGCTATCTTAGGAGCCGGAGCCGTCTGCGGAACGAATATAACAGTCTTGATATTATCGAGACTCCCCGTCATGCACGCCAGCGAAGAAGCCGCGTTGCCGGTAGAGGCCGTGGTTATCACTTTTTCTCCGCGGCCCAAAGCGTAGGCTGTTACTACTGCGCCCGCTCTGTCTTTAAACGAAGCGCTCGGATTCCTGCCGTCGTCCTTAAGATAGACTCTGTTAAGACCGAGCTGTTTAGCGAGCTTATCGGTCTTATAAAGAGGAGTCCAGCCGACCTGCACGGGCGGGATACTGCTAAGATTGTCCAAGGGAAGTATATCCATATAACGCCATATGCTCATATCGCGGTTTGCCCTCAGCGAAGCGCGGCTGAAACGTTTCTTTATGGCGTCGTAATCATAAATCACCTGCATATTCCCGCCGCAGGACGGACAAGTGTATTTAATCTCTTCCTGCGGATACTCGCGGCCGCACTCGACGCATTTCAAAAATCTGATCTTCTTCATCTTTCTCCTCTTATTAAAAGCGTGTCCGCGGCTCTCTAAAAACCGCGGACTTCAGTTGCGCTCAGTCCGGGATAATCGTAGTCCCGGCCTTGCCGGCCAGAGTTTCTTCGAACAGTTCGGTCTTGGAAATATAAGCCACGCTGCCGCCGTTCTTCACGAATTCTATTGCCGCTTTTATCTTCGGTCCCATGGAGCCCGCCGGGAATGGCGCGGGTTTCGAATTATATATTTTCTCGATCTCAGACACCTTCATGACGCGCAGATCCACCTGATCCGGCTTCTGGTAATTAAGCTTCGCGCCGTCTTCCCCTGTAAATATGGTGAGACTGACCTCTACATCCTCGCCGCGCGCTTTAGCGCGCTTCATCAGCATGCAGCCGAGCAGGGCGGAAGCCAGATCCTTATCGATAACCGCTTCAACTCCGGTATAGACTTTAAGCGGGCCCTCAACTCCGTCTTTTCTGACGAAATCGACTTCGTAATTGCATGGATACACCTCTTTCCCGCCTTCCTTTTCAGGTTTCACTTCGCAGACCGGAACGCCGCCGCCGCCTACCGTTATCGGAATTATGCCTTTTTCGAGCATTGCCTCAACCGCCTCAATCTCGACGATATCGCTCGGGACCGGGGAAGGGACCACCCTGCGCCATATCTCATTGCCTGAAGCGTCTTTTTTGTAAAGCTTCATCTTCCAGCCGTTTTCCTTTGTCCGGCTCTCAGCTTCTTCCCTGCTGTAAGACTGCCCTATATATTTTGACGGATTCTTAAAATCAGGATCGCTCTTGTCCACGACGACCTGCGTGACCAGGCCGGCGGCTATCGTCTTGAAACCGCGCGTCTTCAGCTCATTGTTAAGCTGGCCCAGCATAAAAGACATGGCTCCCTGAGTGTCCGCCACGCAGACGTCCAGCGGAAGGCCGAAAAGCGACGGCCGGCAGATCTCGGAACGCCTGAGTATATTCCCCACCTGCGGCCCGTTGCCGTGGGTAAGAACGTAGAGATCCTCCGGATGCTTTTCATATATGTCAGCCACTAGTTTGCAGGTGCCGGCCGTGCGCTGCCACTGCATTTTTATATCAGGATTGACGGCCTTGCCGTTTTTATCCTTCAGGCCGACCGGGGCCACTTCATTTCCGCCGAAAGCGAAGATGCGTATTTTTTTCATTTATCAGTTCTCCTAAAATTAATATTAATAAAAATCCACAGCGGCACGACTAAGCCGCTATAATAATTCTAGTAAATAAAAAGACTTTACTACAAAAGATATATAAAAATACTAAATTTTATCAGAGAAATAAACGGTAAAAAATGCACGGTAATATTTTCCCTTTTATTTCAAGGTAAAATTAACCTCGGCACGCTGAACGGGGTACTCCCTCATGTATAAAATGCTAGAATTAATAACACAATTTTCAATTACGGGAGAAACCGTCAGATGATTTACGCGATGAGAGAAAGCGGATGGATAGAAGTTATATGCGGCAGTATGTTTTCCGGAAAAACACAGGAACTTATCAGACGTCTCAAACTGGCTATGATAGCCAGACAGACAGTCCAGGTGTTTAATTCCCACCTCGACACCAGATACGCCCACGAGAGCATAGTGTCGCACGACAGGACCTCGCTATCTGCGATACCCGTGTCGGACGCGAAACAGATACTGGAAAAGGTAAGTCCGGAAACGCAGGTGGTAGGAATAGACGAGATACACTTTTTCGGCCCCGACATAATAAAAGTCGTTCAGACTCTGGCCGATTCAGGCAAAAGGGTCATAGTGGCCGGCCTAGACATGGATTATAAAGGAGAACCTTTCATTAATGTCGCGAAACTGATGGCCCTAGCCGAATTCGTAACGAAAAACCTGGCCATATGTATGGTATGCGGCAACCCAGCCCATTACAGCCAGAGACTCACCTCTTCCGGAGAAAGGATAGAAGTAGGCGCCGGCGACAAATACGAAGCGCGCTGCAGGAAATGCTTCAAACCCTGAAAAAAAATAAGCGGACGAATAGGAAACCGTATCCGGCGCGCCTGGGCCCCGGATGCGGTTTCTTAATTTAAATCATGAACAGATATATCAATTTCACCCTAGGGCCTGTGTGCATGAAAGAAGATGATCTGCTTTGCGGCGTCGGAGAACTGCCGTACACTCACACGCAGGAATTCAGCCTTCTCCTGAAAGAAAACGAAGAACTGCTGCTGCAAGCCGTAAACGCTCCGGCCGGCTCGAGGGCCGTGTTCATAACCGGTTCGGGGACAGCGGCAATGGAAGCCGCCGTCACTAATATCTTCGGAACCGGGGACAGACTTCTGGTGGTTAAAGGCGGCAGTTTCGGCGAAAGATTCTCGGAGATATGCGACTGCGCGAAACTGCCGCATGAGAACATAGAACTGCCTCCCGGGAAACAGATAAAAGAAGAATATCTCGGCGAATATGAAAACTGCGGTTATACGGGCATGCTCGTGAACGTGCTGGAGACTTCTACCGGCCTGCTGTACGACATGGAAATCATAAAAACTTTCTGCCGCAGAAACGGGATCTTGCTCCTGGCCGACGCGGCCGGGACTTTTCTCGCGGACAGATTCGACATGTCCGGAATTAGAACCGACGCGGTAACTTTAAGCTCGCAGAAAGGCCTGGCCCTGCCGCCCGGCCTTTCCATGGTGATACTTAACGGGAAAGCGGCGGACAGGATAAGAGAATATAATTCAAAAGGCATAACAAGAAATTATTATCTAAATCTGTCGCGGGCATTGACGAAAGCGGAAGAAGGACAGACTCCGTTCACTCCGGCGGTATCCATACTGATACAGCTTAACGCCCGCCTCAGACGATTAAAATCCGAAGGGCCCGATAAAACCATTTCCGAAACGTCGAAGATAGCCGGGGATTTCCGCCGAAGGATCAAAAATTATCCTTTCATCATAAGCGCGGAAAATCTCTCCAACGCGGTTACCCCCCTGCTGTTCAACGGCTGCGGAATGCCGGCGACAGAATTATTCGAAACACTGAAAGAAGACTACGGCATACTAACGGCACCGGTCCGCGGAAAATACAAAGACGTTTTCCTGCGCGTAGGCCATATAGGCGATCTGACGCTGAAAGACAACGACAAACTATTCGACGCTCTCCGCGAACTGCGCGAAAAAAAACTGATATAGATATGACATGGCAATAAAAAAGCGGAGTCTTCCGACTCCGCTTTTTTATATTATACCTAGACAAATATTAATGTGATTTAAAAACAGAAGCTCCAACTTTATCGGCCAGAGTGTAATCGTCCACATAAGGGTTGCGGTTGCCCTGGAACTGCTCTATGAGACCGTTGCGGTCCATTTCCCTCTGGTCAGGCGGATCCTGCCTGTTCCATTTAAGGAACATATCTATATCGTTGGTCCAGAAATCTTTGTAATTCATATTCTGCTTTATGTTCCTGTCATAATATCTCGTTACGAAATAAAGTATGGACCGGGCCACATTGCCTTTTACCGCGTCGGCAGGCTCATAGCAGCCGCCGCCGAGCTTCGAACCGGCGGAAGTGGAATATTTAACATTCCCGGTAACTTCGCAGAACTTATAATTTGAACGTCTGTTGTTAGGAGTGCCGAAAGTCGACTGCAGATGATGGAGATCGGACACCATTGGGGTCTGCTTGCCGAAGAAACTCTGCGGCCACAGATGCTCCGCGTTTATATAAGTGTCGACGACTCCGTCATTGTTCTGGTCGCCTTTCTCCTTATAGGAATTGCCGCTGGAACTTGTGCCGAAAGAGCAGATCTGCGAATAGAAAGTCAGAATACCGTTTTTAGAACCGTCGCAGAGAAAATTATCGGCGGTCCCGTACATATAATCCTTAGCCTGATTATAAGAATGCGTCTTCGCCTGATTGGTCACTTTGTGAAGATACTGAAAAAGCTCCTCCCCGCTGAGATTGGACGGGACGGATGAAGCGCGGGTCGCGGGCAGAACCGCCTCGACGAAATCCGATGGGGCAGGAACGGACACCTCGCGCTGCGCGTTCTGCTCCTGAAGCTGAGTTATCAGCGCGCCTTCTCCGGCATAGGCGAAACCCGGCCACATGGCCGCGGTCAGAATCAAAACGTTCAAAACTTTTATATTCATTTTTTATCCTCGTTGCAAAACATAATAGTAGTCACTCACAATATGTTTATATACGGCGGCGCAGCTTTCCGCGAAGTTATTAAGTCCCTTAATCTGCTAGGTCTTAAGACCTATATTTTTCTAAAAAATTTATTTTTGCAGTTTCTCTTAAGACAGGAAAAAAGAATATTTATATAATTTATTGTATCATAATTTTAAAAGAGCGGTGACCCATGGCAAAAGAATTCGTACATCTTCATAATCATTCCGAATTTTCATTACTGGACGGAATGCTGCGCGTACAGGACCCGGACGGCAAACATATTTCTCCTTTTCTGCTGAATCTCGGCAAAGCCCGTCCGGGACAGGCGCTGGCGATCACGGACCACGGAAACATGTACGGCGCAATGAAATTTTTCTTTAACGCTAAAGCCGCCGGCCTGAAACCTATAATAGGCTGCGAGGTCTACCACACGCTTGGAGACAGAAAAGACAAAACAGCGGAACACAATAAGACGGGCCATCTCACACTTATAGCTGAAAACAATATCGGATACAGGAATCTAATGAAGATGGTCTCCAGCGCCTTTATAGAAGGATTTTACAGACATCCCCGCGTTGACAGGGAACTGTTGGAACGATATCACGAAGGGATAATAGCGCTGTCAGGCTGTATGCAGTCGCACGTTTCCAAGGCTTGCCGCGAGCAGCGTTACGACGACGCGTCCAAGATTGCGGCGGAATGCGCGGATATCTTCGGTAAAAATAATTATTATATAGAACTGCAGGACCATCAGATCCCGGAAGAAACTGAAATCCTGCCGCGCCTGATGGAAATAGCGAAGAAACTCGGACTTCCCATGGTAGTGACTAACGACTGCCACTATGAAAAAAAGGAGGACTGGGAAGCGCACGATCTGGATCTCTGCATAGGCACCGGTAAAAAACTTAATGACGAAAAGCGAATGAGGATGACGACCCACGAATTGTATTTCAAATCTCCGGAAGAGATGTGGGCTCTTTTCCCATATGTGCCCGACGCGCTGAAAAACACTCTGGCCATAGCCGAGAGATGCGATATAGATATAGACACCAAAACGCTGCATCTCCCTAAATTCAAGATACCGGAGAAATATTACGACGCTTCAGTCTATAACACTCCGGGGAAAAAATACGAGCCTGACTATTACTATCTGAAAGATCTTTGCGTGGAAGGCATGCATAAGAAACTGCCGAAAGCCGGAACGGAATACTGGGAGCGCCTGGACTACGAACTGGACGTGATAGGCGGGATGAAATTCCCAAGTTATTTTCTTATAGTGCGGGAATTCATAAACTGGGCGCGGGAAAACGACATACCTGTGGGCCCCGGCAGAGGCAGCGGGGCCGGCTCAATAGTCACCTATACGCTGGATATAACGCGCGTAGATCCTTTGCCCTTCAATCTGCTCTTCGAGCGTTTCCTTAACCCCGACCGCATAAACATGCCTGATCTGGACATAGATATCTCGGACGAAGGCCGCGAGCGCGTCGTGGAACACGTGCGCAATAAGTACGGCCAGTCCTGCGTGGCAAATATCATAACCTACGGCGGTATAAAAGCCAAGAGCGCCATTAAAGACGTCGGCCGGGTGATGGATATCCCGATTCCGGAAGTGAACGAAATAACCAAACATATACCGGATAAAGAGACCCTCAGCAGAACGATAGCTAATGTGGAAAAACTGCAGTCGCTCAGCGCGGAAGATAAGAAGAAAGAAGAAAACAAATCTCTGCTTGATCTTCAGGACCTGGCTAAATTCGTGAACGATCCCAGATATAAAAAGCTTTTCGGCATGGCCGTTAAAGTCGAAGGTCTGACGAGACAGACCGGCGTGCACGCGGCAGGGGTCATAATATCGGAAGAAGACATAACTAATTATTCACCGCTGGCCAACCAGAACAATAAACACTGCACCACCACGCAGTACGACGGCCCCATGCTTGGCGACACCCTGGGCATGCTCAAGGTAGACTTTCTGGGTCTGAAAACGCTTTCTCTTATAGAAAACGCAGTAAAAATGATAAAGAAAACGAAGGACCCTGATTTCGACATCTATTCTATTCCGCTGGACGACAAAAAAACCTACGAACTGCTTCAGGAAGGAAACACCACGGCCGTCTTCCAGCTGGAAAGCGACGGAATAAAGGGGCTCGTGAAGTCGATGCAGCCTTCGGTCTTCAGCGATATGTCCGCCCTTGTCGCACTGTACCGCCCCGGCCCGATGGGAGCCGGAATGCTGGAGATGTTCGTGGAAAGAAAACACGGGCGTCAGGCAATAACATACGACCATCCTTTACTCGAACCCATACTTAAAGAAACCTACGGGACAATGCTCTATCAGGAACAGATCATGCAGATATCGCGGGCCATGGGAAATTTTACGCGCGGCGAAGCGGACACCCTGCGCAAGGCCATGGGCAAAAAGAAAATAGAGATGATGAACAAGATGGGAACGAAATTCGTGGAGCAGGCGAAGGAAGTCCACGGCGTGCCTGAAAAAGTGTCGCAGAAAATATACGAAGATATGAAGAAATTCGCCGGTTACGGCTTCAATAAATCTCATTCCGTATGTTACGGTCTCATAGCATATCAGACCGCTTGGCTCAAGGCTAATTTCCCTGTCGAATTCATGACGGCCGCGATGACGAACCAGATAGGGCAGAACGCTACGAGCGGCGAAGAAAAGGACAATCTTCTCGTCACTTATATACATAACGCCCAGGACATGGGCATAGAAGTTCTGGGGCCGGACGTAAATAAATCGGTTGTGGATTTCTCCATAGAAGACCGTGACGGCAAAAAAGCTATACGTTTCGCCATGACGGCGATAAGCGGCATAGGCGCCGCGGTGGTGGAAAACATAGTTAAGGAAAGAGAAAAGAACGGACCTTTTAAATCATTCGAAGAATTCACAATGCGCGCCGACCCGAAGCTTCTGAATAAAAGGGTGCTGGAATCACTGTCGAAAGGCGGCGCTTTCGACTGCCTTTTCCAAGAATGCGGAAATATAGTAAAAGCGAGAAATAAAGCTATAGACGCGGTGACCAGTTTCAACGCCGGCGGACTGAGCAGCATAAATCAGATGGGACTATTCGGTTCGGAAGAACAGGGAACGTCCGGAGCTTCGTCTAAGGGACTTTCCGAAAAAGAACTTTTCGAGAAAGAGCACGAAGTGCTGGGACTTTATTTCTCCGGCCATCCGCTGAACACCTACCGCAGGGCCATAAGCATGATAGCGCAGACTAAAAACAGAGCTGTCCTGAACGGAGAACACAAAGAAAAAGAAACGGTGAAGATCGGCGGGCTTATAACGGCGATACGCAATATGATCACGAAAAAGGGCGATAATATGGCCAAATTCACGCTTTACGACGAAAGCGACTGTTCCGTAGAATGCTGCGTGTTCCCGAAAGTCTACAGGATGTTCGGGCAGAACGTGGCGCAGAACAAAGCCGTGATAGTCTCCGGGAAAGTGCAGCTGTCCTCTTTCAGCAACTCTTACGAACTCCTTGCGGACGAAGTTATCGACCTTTACGACGCGCTCAACAAATGTTCCCGGGCCCTGGTGCTCACTCTGCCTGAAAATGATCTTCACGATCAGAACAAACTCAAACGGATACAGTCGGTGCTTACGCAAAGCTGGGGCTTGTGCCCTGTCTATTTTCAGCTCTCCACTAAGGACAAAGCGACTTATCTGGCGGAAACGGGCTGCAGGATAGGGCTGTCTGAAAAAATAATAAACGATATAGAATGTCTGGTCGGCCCCAGAAACTGGAAAATAGACACGGGGAAATAAGAATTAGGTATATATAAATAATGAAGGGCGGCTTTAAAGCCCCCTTCGTTTTATATACGTATAAGCCCGGCGAAACCGCGACGGGTGCAAATAATGTAGAATATTATAATCGGATCTATGCCATGTCAGTAAAATTCTACATTCACGTCTTTCTTATAATATTAGCGACCCTTATATATTTCATATCTAATTTCCACAGAGTCGCCGTTCCCGGTGCTGTTTTCAGTCTTTTGCAGGAGGATCTGAAAGTTTCCGCGCCTTATATAACCGCCCTAGGCGCCGTATTCATGTACACTTATGCCGTGAGTCAGATATTCATCGGCCTGCTGGCGGATAAATACAGAGGACTGAGAGTGATAGGAGCCGGTTCGGCCATGTTCGCCGCCGGCAGTCTCATCTTCGCCTTTTCATCGGATATCTACTGGCTTTACCTTAGCAGGATACTTATGGGATTCGGCGCCGGATGTCTTTATCTGAGCATAGTAAAAGAACTTGAATGCTGCGTCTCTCCGAAGAATCTCGGTCTGGCCCTGTCCGCGGTCCTTTTCCTGGGATACTGCGGGGGTATAGTCGCCAACGCGCCTTTCATATACTGCATAAAAGCCTTCGGATACGGGCACACCATGACTGCGATAGCTTTCGCGACCCTGCTGCTGACACTTTTTTTCATAATGACAGGCGCTTCTTTCAGGCTTACGGAAATTAATAAGACTCTTAAATTCAATCTGGAGCCGTACCGGGAAATCCTGTCTGACAAAAAAAATATAAATCTTTTCATATTCGGGGCGCTCAATTACGGACTGTTCTATGTGATACAGACCGTCATAGGGAAAAAATTCCTCGAGGATTTCTGCGCTATGCCCTCGGAAAAAGCGGCCTGGGTATTATCCATAATGAGCGTCATATCGGCTTTTTCCGGTATATTCCTGGCCTCGCTGAGCAGAGTATTCGGCGGCAGAAAAGCGGTCTTTTTCAGAATAAGCGCTTTTATGACCTTGATATCCTTCGCGGCCGTATGCCTGCTGCTTATACTAGATATAAGAAATATAATACCCGCAGGACTTTTCTTCATATTGTCCGGTGCCGGAACCATGTCTCCCCTGCTTGTGATGACCGTGAACGAACAGAACAGGGCCGAAATAAATGTCACGGCTGTCGGACTGATGAACGCGCTTTTCTTTTTCGTGGTCGGGCTGCTCGGAAATGCAGTCGGCTTCCTGATGAATTTATATTCGCCTGTCATCAAGGGAAATCTTTCGGTATACGACAACCGTTCTTATCTGGCCGTGTTCTCCGTACTGCTTCTGCTCAGTATGGCGGAAGTTTATACTGCAATAAAACAAAAAGACGATGCCCGGGTTTAAAAACACCGGGCACCGTCTAATGGACAAAACACTATATCTCAAGCCTGACTGTTCCAGCCTCTCCCGGAAGCCGCTCTTTCGTATCCCCAGATTTTTTCCGAAGGGACACCATCTATGGTCTTCTGCTCCATTTTAACGCCGGTCAGCTCTTCTATACTCTTGATATCACCGCCCTGCTCCGGCTGCGCGAAAGTTATAGAAAGCCCGTCGTGTCCGGCGCGGCCTGTTCTGCCGATACGGTGTATATAGGAACCGTCCTCCTGAGGAATGGTGTAATTGACGACGGCTTCTATCCCGGTGACGTCTATGCCCCGCGCCGCTATGTCGGTGGCGACGAGGATCCTGTATTTTCCGGACTTGAAACCTTCCAGCGCGTCGCGGCGCTGCTCCATCGTTCTGTCGGAATGTATCTCGGCGACATTATGTCCGGCGTGTTTTATTATCTGAGCCACTTTCGCCGCGTCGTAACGGGTCTCCACGAAAATCAGCACGGTCCCGTCAAGGACCTCCAGCAGTTTGAGGATAAGCATAGGCTTATACGTACTGCGCACCACATACAGTTCCTGCTTTATCTTAGGAGCCGTGGTATTATTATTTATATTAATCTGAACAGGCTCCTTCATATATTTGGCCGATAATTTCAAGACTTCTTCAGGCATAGTGGCCGAAAAAAGCATAGTCTGCCTTTTAGCCGGAAGATTTCTTATTATGCGGTGTATCTGCGGGGCAAAACCCATGTCGAACATACGGTCCGCTTCGTCAAGCACAAGCACGTTGACGTCGCGAAGGCGCAAATTGCCCCGTTCTATAAAATCGTTTACTCTGCCGGGAGTACCGATAATTATTTTAGCCTTATGCCTCAGGTCGCGGAGCTGCTTGTCCTTTTTTTCGCCGCCGATCAGACAGGCGTAATGCACGTCGTATACGCCGGCGAACAATTCGCACACTTCCGCAAGCTGCACCGCCAGTTCTCTGGTGGGCAGCAAAATTACAGCCTTCCTGGTCTTTTTATCGGCGAATCCCTGAATAATAGGGAGCAGAAAAGCGAGGGTCTTACCCGTACCGGTAGACGCCACGCCTATAATGTCTTTCCCCTGCAAAGCGACCGGAATCGCCTTGTTCTGTATCGGCGTCGGCCGCACAAAACCGCGCTCGTCTAAAGAGTCCGCTAATTTATTATTGATCCCTAGCCCGTAAAAACCGTTTGCTTTTTTTGGATGGAAAAGACGCAAATATCTAACTGCAATTCTTCTAAACAATCTCATTTAAACCGTCACTGATATAATTCATATATATATATTATAGCTGTTATTTATAATTATTACCAAACACTTTCTGAAAAGCAGCCCGAGGCTTTCAGCGGAAAGACAGAGATAGCCTGAAACCGAAACCGGCGTCGCCGCATCTCGGATCGCAGCATTCGCGCTTAGCCGAACGGCACGAAGCGGCGTCGCAGAACCAGCAGCCCCCCCTGAGAATTTTACAGACCGGCTTTACTCCTTCGTCGCCGGAACTGCTTCCTGGCCCGCAGTATGGCGCGTACCAGTCATCGCACCATTCGCGCACATTCCCGTGCATATCGTATATTCCCCAGCCGTTAGGCGCGTACGATCCGACAGGTGAGGTGCAGTTTCTGGCGATTCCCTTCCTCGCTTTATACGGATAATTGCCGTTAAAATTAGCCATACCGGAATCCAGGATGCCGCCGAAACAGAAGGCGGAGGAACTTCCGGCCCGGCAGGCGTACTCCCACATGGCTTCCCCAGGCAGCGAGAATCTATACCCGGAAGGGCGCTCGCCTTCCGCGCACCCGTTCAGCTTTTCACAGAACCCGGCGGCCGCTTTCCACGTGACTCCGTCCACGGGATTTTCGTCACAGCCGAAAAACGAAGGGTCCTCGTTTTCTAATGCCTTCCATTGCTTCTGGGTGACGGGATATTTCCCTATCCAGAATTTACGAAGTATCTTAACCTTATGGGGATTTTCATCGGGCAGTCTGTAGCTTTCGGAAGATGGACTTCCCATTATAAATTCTCCCGGAGGAACAGAAATCATAATCAGTTTAACTCCTCCGGGAAGAAAGAATTCGGCTTCGTTCCCCGCGCCGGCGGCACTTTTGTTTTCCGCGGAGTCTTCGCCGGTCTTCAGTCTCCTGGCTTCAGCTAAAGCCAGCCTGTAAGCTTCCGCGGCGGGGCCGAACAATAAAGAAACGAATTCGTCGTAATCGCCGGGCTCGACCTTTCTTATCCCGCTGGCTGACAGAAAAGCAGAATCCAAAGATTCCAAAACGGTCTTCCCGCCGGGTTCTCCTGAAAACCAATTGCAGAACTCGCCGGAATCTTCATATTGCCTTATTGTATTCTTCAGTTCGGACGGCGGGAAACATCTGTAGAATTCATCGATTCCGTCTACTGTAAAACCGTCGGAAAATCTGTATATCATAATATATTTAACGTATTCGGCTCAGCGCCAGTCTGAAGCCGGTATGGGAATCTTTGTATTCAGGAGATTCGCTGTCCCGCGACGCTGAACGGCAGTCTTCCGCACGGTCGTTCCAGCAGCCGCCGCGGAGTATCTTCTTATGCCCGTCTTCAGGTCCGCACGGGTCCGTGCAAACGCCGGGGCAGTAGTCTCCGTCCCAGTCGCGGCACCACTCGCGCACATTCCCGTGCATATCGTAAAGTCCGAATGCATTGGCGAAAAACGATCCGGCAACCGACGTTTTCTCCCTGTATATTCCGGTCCCGGCGTTATAAGGATAGGCTCCGTTAAAATTAGCCATGGAAGAATTAAGCATGCTTCCGTAATGGAACTCCGATGAGGTTCCGGCGCGGCAGGCGTATTCCCATTCGGCCTCGGTAGGAAGGGAATATTCATAGCCTGGCGGACGGCAACCGCGCGTTCTCCGGTTGAGTTCGCGGCAGAATTCCATAGCTTCCAGCCAGCTTATCCTTTCTACCGGCAGGCAGTCTTTTCCTCTAAAGAAAGAAGGAGAACAGCCTGTCACGGCTTTCCACTGCGCCTGCGTGACAGGGGAAATCCCAAGCCGGAAGGGCGCCGTTATCTCAACCGTGTGAACGGCCTCTTCTTCCTGCCTGCTTAACTCGCCGGCAGGACTGCCCATCATAAAAATTCCGGCGGGAATATTAACCATGGAAATACTCACGCCGCGCTCAATAGTAAGACTAACCGGCCCGTTCTCCGCCGTTTCTTCACCGGCGGCGACAATTTTCTCAGCCATTGAAAGCGGAGCTTCGCATAATGAAAGGACGGGAATTATGCCCGCAGCGGACATCATATTCAGCCGACAGGCTTCGCCGTCGGAAAGTAATTCTCTTACAAAAGCCGCGCCGGCGTAAGCGAAAGCGGATATCTCCGGAGCCGAATCTCTCCGCGCGGCGGCTTTATCGAAATCAACGGCCGCTAGTTCAAGAAGACGCTTCTTATCACCGGCACCGGCTTTCGCCGCGGATTTCATTTTGCCGACGGCGGAAAGCAGTCCGGCGATCTCCTCTCCGGGTTTCCCGGAAGAATAATTTTTTATTAGCTTTAACGAAATAAGAATAAATCTATTACAATCAGAACGGCACATCGGCGAATATTTCCTTAAATCAATATATTAACATATCATAAAGTATAAGATAAAGCGACGCGCATTCCGACACATTCGCTCCTGCCCGCAGGACTGAGCTTATTCCTGTAGGCGGAACGGCACAAAGCGGCTATATCGCTCCAGCAGCCGCCGCGCAGCACCTTGAGCGAGTCTTGCCCCCCGCCGCAGCAGGGATCCGTCACGTCCCCGGCGGCGTAATCTCCGTAGGAATCAAGACACCACTCGAGAAGATTCCCGTGCATATCGTAAAGCCCGTAAGAATTAGGTTCGAAACTCCCGACAGGCATCGTCTCTTCCTCATAATTCCCCTCGAATGAATTATAAGGAAAATGTCCGTTGAAATTAGCCATAGAAGAGTTAAGGCCGTTCCCGTAACCGAAAGGCGTTTCAGTGCCGGCGCGACACGCGCGCTCCCACTGGGCCTCGGTAGGCAGAGCGTATCTGTATCCGGCGGGCCTCAGGCCCTCCGTAAGAGTATTCAGCCTGTCGCAGAAAGCTCTCGCTCCGAACCAGCTTATTCTTTCAACGGGACAGGAGCCATTATTTTTAAATTTAGAAGGGTTGCTTCCGGTAACCGAAAGGTATTCGTTCTGGGTCAGCTGATATTTACCCAGCCAGAAAGGCCTGCTTAATGTAACTTTATGCTGCGTCTCGTTAATATTCCTGCTTATCTCCGAAGAAGGACTTCCCATCGTAAAAGTCCCTGCCGGTATAGGTTTCATAATAAGCTTCACATTATCGAATAAGGAGACCTCCAGATCACTTCTGAAAGTATCTCCGTCGCTACGGAAACTTTTTTCAGCTTCAGAATGAACAAAATTACCGGAAGAAAATTTAATGCGCTTAACTTCACTGTCCGCCGCCCCGTCCTTAAGCAGGTCCAGCTTATTGCCGCAGTTACAGCAAAACTTCGCTCCGGCAGGCAATTTAGCCCCGCAGTTCCTGCAAAAAGCCGCCTTTTCCTCCGGGACTTTATCTAACTGTATCTTTTCAGTAAAATGGTACTTCTGCGCGATATGATTTAGCATACCGCAGCAGTATTCCTTGTCGCTTTTCATGAAAAGTATTTTGATAAAATCAAGATATCTGTCCTTCCCCACTTCAGGAACTGAATCCTTATTCTTATGAAAAGCTTTTTCAAGTTCCCTAAAAATATCCCGATCCGTCTCTCTGAGCCAGGAATACAGTTCTCCCATGGTCTCGTATTCCGAAACCACGGCCTCGAAACTCTCCTTAGGAAATTTCCAGTAAAATTCCCCTATCGTCCAAGCCTCGTCATTATTTATTTTAAAGACATATATCCCCATAACAATCCCCTCAAAATCGTCACAGCGCGGACAATTTCACTATTTAGAAACATTTTATTATTTAACACTAACACAAAACCAAAGATATTTTACACAATAAATAAAAAAAAACAAAGACAATTAATAAACGCACACGGAATATTCGCTTTCAGCCGGAAACCGCTTGCCGCGACAATACCCTGTCGCGCTAACTGCGAAACACAGCCCTTCTGATATAAAAAAGCAAGGCTGGAATTTCATATAAAACTCCGGCCTTATCTTTTTTATACGACAAACCTCCGGTTACAGGGATCGTCGTTGCGGGGAATTAATATAGAAATTCAGTCGGCGTACACCATGCTTCCGCAGATATCGACGAAAACCTCGGGATATCCGGAACGTGAATAATCACATACACCTTCGTAAGAAGATCTTCCTTTCATGAGGATTTTACCGCAGCCGTCTATGTGTTTTATGCCGAAAAGTTCACGCTTCAATTTGAAATCCGGCCTTCCTCCCACATAAGGATAAGAATAATAGGCCTCATAAAAGACATCTTTTTTCCCGTACAGCTGAAGCACGGCTGCCGGATGTATCTTACCGTCGGCTTTCCCTTTCATATTAAGGCAGGGATCGTTCCAGAAGCTGCAAAATATATCAGCTTTCAAAGCCCGGGCACGATATCCGGCCGTGGAAGAAAGCACTGCGTATACGCGATTTTCCTCTTCGTCGTGCCCTGACACGATTCTGTCTTCTTTCCCGTCATTATTAAAATCCCCTTTAAGAATATTAGGCATGGACTGACCGGAATAGCCGTATTCCTCAAGAACCTCGTCAGGATAATCCTCGAGTCTCCACATCACGAAATCTTTATCGGCGCCGTACAGAGCTTTTTTCATATTGTCCGAAAGTTCCATCCCTCTTCCGTAAATTTCTTTATAGTCGGAAGAATCAGGTTTAGTTTCGTCAGCGTGAGAGTAATATATTATTTCCGACAGTCCTAAAAAGAAATCCCCTGAATAAACTCCGCTTTCAGGCCTTACCGCGGGCTGGTCATAATTCGACCAGACATAAGACATGCTGATCATATCGGCGGAAGCTGTTTTTTTCTCTCTTTCACCTTCTTCGTCATAACCGTAGTAGATACCGCCTTTAGGAATAAGAAATAAAATAAGTAGAAAATCATCTTTCTCACGGCTATCTTCCATCACGTAACGATAAGGCACCACCTCGTAGCCGTAAGGAGTGTCCATGACCGTCAGTATCAAAGAATATTCACCGGAATGCCCTGAAACGGCGTAATCCGTCTTGCCGTCGCCGTTAAAGTCCCCCTTTATTTCATTCGGGAACTGCTCTGCGCTGTAAGGATAGTATTTTTTGAATCCGTCGACAGGCTTATAATCCTCGAGTTTCCACATCTCGAAGCCCGGGGCGGATTTCTTAATCGCGGCACGCACTTCTTCCGGGATGCGCATAGCCTCTATATATTCCGGCTTAACCGGAGACTCATTCTCTCCGGCTGTATCTCCGACGGCGGCTCCGCCTCCGTTCCCCTCCTCCGAGGCTTTGCCGGTCGCATAAGACTCATCTGCAGCCGGACCCGCGCACAGACAAAGGCATAAAAAAAACATTTTTATAAAATTATTCGCCGTTTTCATATCTCCCTCGATATACAAGGCATTCTGATTTATTCTACAACCTTGCGCCCTTATAATAAATATCAATTATCGTATAAAAATTAGCAAGTTTAAATTCAGGCTGAAACTGCAGGAAATTTTCCTTATTTACCCTTTCCCAGTCATGATAAACGTATCTTCCGTTTCCGCCTTTTCCTATATATTCCGCATTGTTCAGCACGGATCTGATACCAAGCACAGCCCGCCTCACCTTGAAATCAGGCAGTTTCCTGGTATATTTATAATCGGACCCTATATCCATAATACCGTACCCCTGAAGCACTTCCGACGGTCTTACTTTTAATTTTATCCCGACTTTTTCAGCTTCTTCATAACAAAACCACGTCCAAGAATAACTTACGTCCGTCAACATAATTATTTTATAACCGGAAGGTGAAGAAGATATACAATAGATTTTATTCCCTTTTTTATCGTGGCCGGATACAATAAAATCTTCTTTCCCGTCCTTGTTAAAATCTCCCCTGACCTTATTAGGCATCGAAAAAGCCGAATATCCGTATCCCTCGAGATCCTCCTTGTCGTAATCTTTAAGATCCCATATCTGAAAATCTTTATTAAAGCTGTAAAGCGCTTCCTTCATCCCGTCCGTCAGTTTAAGACTGTCTTCGTAACTCTTCTCATACGCCGAAGACGATACCTTTATCGAATCGGATGTAAAATAATAACACTGGTCCGGAACAAAACTAAGGGTTGAAGAATCACTCCTTCCGAAAAAATGTTTCCAGTCTCTGATGCCGGAGTATTGGAGCATATCGATCTTAATCGTACGCTTCTTATAATTAGCTCCGTCCTCTTCGAAACGTTGGAAAACTACGGTAGCGCCTTTAGGCAGTAAGAACGGGAATAATTTAAAATTGTCTTCCACTCCGTCTTTATGATAAAGCGAATCGAAAATAGGCGCCACTTCGTATCCGTCATGCGACGAAATAAGACCGAGAAGCAGTGAACATTTATCCTTATGTCCCGCCAGAACGTAATCCGTTTTCCCGTCTCCGTTAAAATCTCCTCTGACTTCATTCGGAAGCTGTTCGGCGCTGTAAAAATAACGCCTGTTGAACTTTTCGGCCGGTTTATAATCATCCAGCTTCCACATCTCGAAGCCCGAAGCGTATTCTTTAACCGCGGCCTCGGCTTCTTCAGGAAGGCGCATCGCCTCTATATATTCGGGCCTGATATCGAGTTTAACATTCGGATCGTAAACGATATCGTCGTCTATATAGTCCTCCGACGCTTCGCTTTCTATCTTTAACCCGCCGGTATTCGACTTTTCAACAGGTATGTCGAGACTCGCCGGCGCCTGCGGCCCTTTATACGATATATCTTCAACCCGGCCCTTACGATATAAAGCCGCCGCGCCTACAGCAACGATAAGGATAATAAATATAAAAATATTTCTTTTATTTATCATATATTATTCATGCGAATAAACAATTTGACACCGTAATATTCTTTTTAAAGCTGATTATCTCCCTTGTTTTCCTTTTCATTCTCCAATATTTTAAAATAGTCCGAGCAAATATCAACGTTTTTTTCCCCGTTAGCGTAAAACTCACCGCATAACTTTCTCTTATAATTTTCTTTATCTTTCAGAATATATTTATTCTTATCATAAGCCTCGTTCAAAACAAAAGCAGATTCTTTTATCCTGTTCAATTTCATAAGTATAGAAGCTTTAGCGACTAAAGCTCCCGGAGTACAATAAGCTTTCAGGGCGTTATTTATATCGTTAAGAGCAGCTTTAAAGTTTCCCATACTCATCAAAGCCTGATATCTGTTTAAGTACATAGTATACATATCGTTCCTGTAATGTTCGTTGACGGCAGCCATTTCGTAAGGCTTTTTCGGCGCGAACATTTTTTCTGCCAGTTTAACGACTTTATCGGCTTCATAATAAGCAGTCTTATAATCCTTAGCCTTATAAGCGGCCATACTCTTCGCGGACATATAAGACGGATCGTTTATATACTCGGGATGTTCTTTCGCAGTCTTATCCAGAAGTTCCCAAGTTTTTTTTAAATCATTGGCGTAAAGAGCGTCGAAAATCTTAAAAAACAATAAATCGCGCTTCTGTTTCAATTGTAATTCCCGAATCTTAGCGTCAATAACCTCACTGTCCTTAGAAAAATCACCGGTTCCTTAGAAATTCTGCACTTCGTTCTGAAATATGAAATCAGAAGCGTTCAGCCCGGAAACAGCGAACAAACACAGAAAAATAAAAACAATAGCTGTAAATATACTTTTCATTTTAGAAACTCTCTAAATAATCAGATAAAACGCGCTAAACAAAGACTCTCCCTAATTTCAGTCCGACGCACAAAACTTATATAAAAACCTCAGTTAAAGAAAAAAATAACAGTTAAATAAATATAAAAACCGACGACTCTTCCATAAAATGATCTATACCGGAATTATAGATAATCTTATAGCGCTAATAAATTATAAAGGCTACTTTGTAAAAGTTTACACATTAAACAGTCGCAGTGTCAACAATAAACACAAATATCAATAATGCAAAACGTTAAATTAAGTAAATTTTCTTATTGTGTTTACACACGGGCGGGAGCTGTTGTTATTTTGAGGATATCCGGAGCGCGGCGGCGCGAGGCTAAGCGAATTTTCACCGGAAAATTACGCGGCCTCGAAACAATTACAGCTCCTGCCAGCACGGCCTGAATATAACAAAACCTCATTCCTGTATCGGTATCATCAGATAAAAAAGGAAAGACCCCGGTGATTAAAATAATCAACGGGGTCTTCAGTTAAAAAAGTATAAGCTTTAATTCTGAGCAGCAGCTTCTTGTTTAGCCTGTCCGGGCTTCTGCTCACTCTCGAGTTTGCTCTTGAGGGCGTCGAGCACGTAACGAATCTGCGCTACGGTCGTGTACAGCGTACCGGCGAGCTGTGTAAGCTGTTCTTTTTTGGAACCTATCTTAGACAGTTTCTGTATATCCTCTGGTGTCAGCCAGTTCTTATCGAAGAAGCCGCCTTTCCACTGGATCTGGGGATTGTCTTTAGTAAAGTTAACAAGCTCTCTGGCGACTCTGGTTATCTCTTCGGCGTCCTCTAAGGTGACGACGGCCGTAGGTCCTTTGGCGATGGTCTTATCCTTGGGCTCGAGGCCGGCGTTGCCGACCGCGTGGGCGACGACGCTGTTTCTGACGACCTGGAATTTAGCTTTGGCGGGTCTCAGATTGTCCCTGAGGCCGTTAGCCTGCTGAAACTTCATGCCGTTGAAGGAAGCGAAGAAGGAATTCTTGGCGGCGAGTTCGGCGCCTAGATCCTGAGCCAGCGATTTCTTGTTCTCTTTAGTTATTCTCATAGATAAAACCTTTATAGTAATATTATACAAAAAAAAAACTTAATGCGCTGTATTCCGGTAGCACTTTTTAGGATTAATAAGACTGGCACCGACTTACTCTGCCGACACCGGATTGGGTGTCAGTACCATCAGCCCTGGAGCCCTTAACTTCCGTGTTCGGAATGGGAACGGGTGTAACCTCTCCGGAATAAGCACCAGTCTAATAAATCCCAAAAAGCGCTGAAACTTAGAAAGCCAGAACACAAAGACCACACACTAACGGTTAGATAATCTGATGTTTCCATCAGGATTAGAAAATAAGGCCAAGCCTCACGGCCGATTAGTATCGGTTAGCTCAACACGTTACCGTGCTTACACCTCCGACCTATCAACCCGGTAGTCTTCCGGGGGCCTTCAGTCCCATTGCTGGGAAGGGAAACCTTATCTTGGGACGGGTTTCACACTTAGATGCTTTCAGCGTTTATCCCTACCGAACACCGCTAACCGGCTTATGCAGTTGGCACTACAACCGGGATACGGGCGGTTCGTCCACCCAGGTCCTCTCGTACTGTGGGCAGCTTCCCTCAAGTTTCCTACGCGCATAGCAGATAGAGACCGTACTGTCTCACGACGTACTGAACCCAGCTCACGTACCGCTTTAATGGGCGAACAGCCCAACCCTTCCCACCTGCTTCAGCGGGAGGATGCGATGAGCCGACATCGAGGTGCCAAACCTGGTCGTCGATGTGGACTCTTGGACCAGATCAGCCTGTTATCCCCGGGGTAGCTTTTATCCGTTGAGCGATGGCCCTCCCACGAGGTACCACCGGATCACTATGACCGACTTTCGTCCCTGTTCGGCCTGTCGGCCTCACAGTCAAGCTCTCTTCTACCATTGCGCTCGGCGAGCGATTTCTATTCGCTCTGAGAGAACCTTTGTACGCCTCCGTTACTCTTTGGGAGGCGACCGCCCCAGTCAAACTGCCCGCCTGCCAATGTTCTCCGGCCGGTTAACGGCTTCGGAGTTAGAATCACAATTCCCCAAGGGCGGTATTTCACCATTGCCTCAACAAGGGCCAAAACCCTTATCTCACAGGCTCCCGCCTATCCTACGCATGACAAATCATAATTCAATGACAAGTTACAGTAAAGCTCCACGAGGTCTTTTCGTCTAGCTACGCGCAGCAAGCGTCTTCACTTGCACCACAATTTCGCCGAGCCCATCGTTGAGACAGCGGGATCTTCGTTATGCCATTCGTGCAGGTCGGAACTTACCCGACAAGGAATTTCGCTACCTTAGGACGGTTATAGTTACCGCCGCCGTTTACCGGGGCTTAAGTTCGAAGCTTCGCCTTGCGGCTAACCCCTCCCCTTGACCTTCCGGCACCGGGCAGGCATCAGGCCCTATACGTCATCTTGTGATTTCAGCAGAGCCCTAAGTTTTTGTTAAACAGTCACGATCCCCATTTCACTGCGACCTTTTCACGCATACAGGCTGTTACCCCTATACGGCTACTCAGGCACTCCTTATTCCGAAGTTACGGAGCCAGTTTGCCTAGTTCCTTAACGATGGTTATCTCGCGCACCTTAGTATATTCAACTCGCCCACCTGTGTCGGTTTACGGTACGGTTATCGTGTAAACTCCCTGCGAAGCTTTTCTAGGCAGTGTGATTGGGCTACTTCGGACTGTTACCAGCCCTCGTCTCAGTTTCCGGATCTGACAGCACTGCGGATTTGCCTACAATGCCTTTCCTTCCACTTTTCCCCGGGACAACCTTTACCCGGTAAGCTTACTCTCCTGCGTCCCTCCTCAGGTTATGACGCTTACACAATAGTTCAGGAATATTAACCTGATGCCCTTCGGCTACGCCTTTCGGCCTCGTCTTAGGACCGACTAACCCTGAGTCGACGAACGTTGCTCAAGGAATCCTTAGGCTTTCGGTGACAAGGATTCTCACCTTGTTTATCGCTACTTATTCCAGCATCCTCACTTCTTAACGCTCCAGTACTCCTTACGGTATACCTTCGACGCATTAAGAACGCTCCCCTACCACTGTTAAGATACTTCTACCTTAACAATCCGCGACTGCGGTGGTATGCTTAGCCCCGTGTCATTTTCGGCGCGGATTCGCTAGACTAGTGAGCTGTTACGCACTCTTCAAAGGATGGCTGCTTCTGAGCCAACCTCCTAGCTGTTTGTGTAAATCCACATCCTTTGCCACTTAGCATACACTTTGGGACCTAGATCGGCGGTCTGAGCTGTTTCTCTCTTGCACGTGAAGCTTTTCCCTCACGAACTGACTGCTGTGTAATTCGCCGCGGTATTCGGAGTTTGATTGAGTTCGGACCAAGGGTCGCTCAGCCTACATCATTCAGTGCTCTACCCCCGCGGGTTAACACACAACGCTATCCCTATAGATATTTCGGGGAGAACTAGCTATCACCAAGTTCGATTGGCCTTTCACCCCTAACCCCAGCTCATGTAGAAACTTTTCAACGTTTAACACTTCGGACCTCCATCACCGGTTAAGGTGACTTCATCCTGGCCAGGGTTAGATCACTTGGCTTCGAGTATGCTGATACGAACTTTCGCCCTATTCAGACTTGCTTTCGCTACGGCTCCGGAGTTTACTGCCTCCTTAACCTCGCTCGCACCACGCAACTCGCTGGATCATTCTTCAACAGGCACGCTGTCGCGCATTGCCCAATTGCTTGGGCCATAGCGCTTCAACAGTTTATAGATATACGGTTTCAGGTTCTATTTCACTCCCGGTCTCGGGTTCTTTTCGCCTTTCCCTCGCGGTACTAGTTCACTATCGGTCACTAGAGAGTATTTAGTCTTGGAGAGTGGTCTCCCCGAATTCCCACCGGATTGCACGTGACCGGTGGTACTTAGGTACTCGTCGGAAGCCTATGGGATTTCGCATACGGGGCTTTCACCCTGTTCCGCCACGCTTTCCAGCGTGTTCCGCTATCCCGCGGTTTTCACTTCCCGGTTCTTAACCGGACGAGCCCTGTAACCCCTAAGGAATAAATTCCTACGGTTTGGACTGTTCCCTGTTCGCTCGCCACTACTTGGGGAATCTCGTTGATTTCTTCTCCTCCTGGTACTATGATGTTTCACTTCCCAGGGTTGTCTTCAAAGCGCTATCTGCCAGCCTGTCGGCCAGCCCTTTACGCAGTGATCTGCAGGTCATCCCTGCAGCGGTTTCCCGATTCGGATATCCGCGGGTCAAAAGATATTTGCTCCTCTCCGCGGCTTTTCGCAGCTTATCACGTCCTTCATCGACTTCTAGTGCCAAGGCATCCACCATATACCCTTGTAGCTTGGCCTTATTTTTTAATCCTGATCTAACTATTTCTCTTACTAACTGACTTAATTTCTTAAGTCGCGATCATTTTTTCACTTTCAACCTTTACTATTGTTGTTTTTTACTTCTTTAGTATTTTACTACTAAGGTGTGATATATTGTGTTGTTTGTGTCTTGATTATTCATCAAGACGCTTGGCTTTTTAAGTTCCTTCGGCTAACACTACGCTCACTTACTGAGTCTAATAAGTATTGCCTTGGAATTCAGCGCATTAAGTTTTCAAAGATCTTACTTCAAATCTGTATTACATCTCTTCCTTCGGAGCTTCTGCCTGTCCGGACTGCTTCCTTTATGGAGCAGACCGGGGTCGAACCGGCGACCTCCTGCTTGCAAAGCAGGCGCTCTCCCAGCTGAGCTACTGCCCCGAAGTCATTTGGGCCCAGATGGATTTGAACCATCGACCCCACGCTTATCAAGCGTGTGCTCTGACCAACTGAGCTATAGGCCCAACAAAACATGTATGAATGGCCACCCTGAACCGTCTAGTTGACGGACCGACCTTTATTCCCCCGTGAAAAGGAATAATAAAGGAGGTGATCCAGCCGCACGTTCTCGTACGGCTACCTTGTTACGACTTCACCCCAATTACCAGACACAACTTGGAACCGGGCGTCTCCCCGGCGCTTCTGTTGCAGCCGATTTTCGTGGTGTGACGGGCGGTGTGTACAAGGCCCGGGAACGTATTCACCGCAGCCTGCTGATCTGCGATTACTAGCGATTCCAGCTTCATGCAGGCGAATTGCAGCCTGCAATCTGAACTAGGGCACAGTTTTAGGATTTGCTCCACCTCGCGGTCTCGCTCCCCTCTGTCTGTACCATTGTATCACGTGTGTAGCCCTGGACATAAAGGCCATGATGACTTGACGTCGTCCCCACCTTCCTCCGTGTTATCCACGGCAGTCTCCTGAGAGTCCTTAACCCTAAGGTTAAGCAACACAGGACAAGGGTTGCGCTCGTTGCGGGACTTAACCCAACATCTCACGACACGAGCTGACGACAGCCATGCAGCACCTCGGCTGACTCCCTTGCGGGTCCCAAATGTTTTCACATCCAGTACCATCAGTCGTTCGAGCCCAGGTAAGGTTCTTCGCGTAGCGTCGAATTAAACCACATGATCCACCGCTTGTGCGGGCCCCCGTCAATTCCTTTGAGTTTTAGCCTTGCGGCCGTACTCCCCAGGCGGTAGACTTAATGCGTTTGCGTCGGCACGGAAGGGGTCGATACCTCCCACACCTGGTCTACATCGTTTACGGCTAGGACTACCAGGGTATCTAATCCTGTTCGCTCCCCTAGCTTTCGTGTCTCAGCGTCAATTAAGGCCCAGAAATCTGCTTTCGCCTTTGGCGTTCTTCCGAATATCTACGCATTCCACCGCTACACTCGGAATTCCAATTTCCTCTACCCAATTCAAGAAACCCAGTATCAGCCGTCCCGCCGTGGTTGAGCCACGGGATTTCACAACTGACTTAAGTTCCCGCCTACACACGCTTTACGCCTAGTAATTCCGAGTAACGCTCGCCACCTACGTATTACCGCGGCTGCTGGCACGTAGTTAGCCGTGGCTTATTCGCAGAGTACTGTCAAACCATTGCTGGCTTTCGCCCCCTGCAAAAGAAGTTTACAATCCGAAAACCTTCGTCCTTCACGCGGCGTCGCTGGATCAGACTTGCGTCCATTGTCCAAAATTCCCCACTGCTGCCTCCCGTAGGAGTAGGGCCCGTATCTCAGTGCCCTTGTGGCCGTTCATCCTTTTAGATCGGCTACCCGTCATCGCCTTGGTGGTCCGTTACATCACCAACTAGCTGATAGGCCGCAAACCCCTCCTTAATCGCCTTTCGGCTTTCATCACCAAAAGATGCCTTCCAGTGATTTTATGGGATATTAGCCAGACTTTCGCCCGGTTGTCTCCCCTTTAAGGGTAGGTTGTTTACGTGTTACTCACCCGTCTGCCGCTAAGCAGCCCAATACTCCGGTACTGCTCCGCTCGACTTGCATGTGTTAGGCACGCCGCCAGCGTTAACTCTGAGCCAGGATCAAACTCTCCATATAAATCTTTATAAAATTTAACGTTATTCACGCTAACTCTAAGTTTTATAGGATTCTCGTTTGTTTAGCTCTTAATTACTTTCTTTCGTCGTTACGTTTTACCGTAACCACACCTAAAGAATTGCTTCGTGTTATTACTTATTACACCATCAACAAAAACTATCAAGCTCCATGGGAGGTTTACCTTCCGGCTCCTCCGCTTTCACTCAACAGCTCCCGTTCAGGGTGCCCATTCATACATCTTCTTTCTAAAGATCTTCCGGCTTGGCTCGTCGCGCTCTCCGCGCCGCTTACCCGGGTCCCCGCTTAAGGGACAACTTCTATAGTTTAGCTCTTTCTGCCCGGCTTTGTCAACTCTTTCTTCCTTCTTTACTTCAGACGACAAAAAAAGTTTCCCACCGCTTCTTTTTCTTCCAAAAGAGCAATGTTGTTTTGCGTTTTGACCCTTTTCCGTTCAGGCCTCTGTTTCGGACAACAAGTATAGTCTATCAAACTTCCCGCGCTTCTGTCAAACCTTTTCTTCCTTGGCTTTTCCCCGGCTTCTATTCCGGTTCAAGACTTCAGAAATCCCAGCCTGACTCTTTGCTTCTTTAAAGATCACGCAGTTCGCTTTCGGACTACTTCTATAGTATATATCTTATTCGCTCGGCCTTTCAACACTTTTCTTGTTCCTCGTCGGAGAATCATTTGAAACAAATGAGCCCCGCTACGGAGCCCTTCTGCGGATTTCCCGCGGGGAATACGCCCAGGAAACAAATCCAGAACGATATCGGAACCGGCAACTGTTACGCTTAGATACCGTCGAGTTTTATAACCGTTATTTCCGGCGCGGAGAAGAAACGCATGAGCGGCCCCCACGTTCCGGCGCCGGCGGAGACATAAAAATACGTGTCTTTTATTTTATAAAGCCCGTAAAAATATTTATAAGCCGCCCGGACCATCAGGTGAAAAGGAAAAATCTGGCCTTTATGCGTATGCCCCGAGAGAACAAGCGCCGCCCCTGCTTCCGCTAATTCCGAATAATACAGAGGCTGGTGGCTTACCACTATTTCCACCGCCCCCTTTCGTTTCCCGACGATATTTCTTAAACCGTCCTTATCTATACGTCCGGTGCGGATATCGTCTAGTCCTGTAATTCTCAGGGCTCCGATATCCGCCGAACCGTTGCGCAGCAGTTTAACCCCGGCGGCCGCATAACACTTTTCCGCCCATTTTAAACCGGAATAATATTCATGATTTCCGAGGGCGCCGAAAATACCGTATTTCGTCGATAAATTCTTAAAAAACGATATATCGTAAGCGCCTGAACAGTCGAGGCCCCTGTCGACGAAATCTCCTGAGATTATAACCGTATCAGGCTTTATTTCTTCGAGCATGGAAACTATTCTGAAAAACCTTTCGGCCTTATAATAAGAATCTATATGGGTGTCGGAGACCTGCGCTATCCTCATGCCGCGGAGTTCCGGCGGAAGATTCTTTATTCCGAGAGAAATATTTTTAACGTCGGGCAGTCTAGATCCGCCGTAAAAAGCGGAAAAAACCGCGGAGACGGCTAAGGCGAGAGTAAGCCAGACATACCACTGTCCCGGCTGAAAAAAACGCCCGGCGATCAACCTGAACGCGTCGGAACATAAAAAAACGCTGAAAACCACGCAGACAGTTCCCATCCACGAGTATCCGGCAAAACATAAAAAACGGACGATCCCCGACGAAAAAAAATGCTGGGCCGGAATTATCGCGAAAGACATTACTGCGGCCAGCACAAAGAGAAAACGTATCGTCGCAGACTGCACAGGAGTAAAAGAAAAAGCCCGCGCTATCCACGAAGCCGAATAAAGATGAACTCCTAAAAAGCAGGCGATAAGCACGGCCGGAGCCGTAAACATATAAAGATATTTCATAAATTTTTATTTTTCAGTCGCGTGCCGGCGGCTGTTTCTGTGCCGCGCGGAAGTCTGCCGGCCAGAAAAACCCCGACCTCGTAAAGCAGCCACGACGGGAAAAACAGCATAAGCTGGCTCACTACGTCGGGCGGGGTAAGGATCGCGGCTATTATGAGCAAAACCGTAATTACATATGGCCTTTTTTCTTTCAGGAACTCAACGCTTATTATACGGAATCTCACGGCGATAAGCACTACAAGCGGAATCTGAAAGACGGTCCCGAAAGCCAGGGCCAGCATACCGCACAAATCTATAAAATGAGCAAGACCGATGACCGGTTTGAGCGCGTCGGAAGCGAAACCGGCAGAAAACTTCATTATGAGAGGAAGCACGAATACCACGCAGAAGACTGCTCCGGCGAGAAACAGCAGGGACGCGGCGGTTATCCAGAAGCGTGCGGCTCTTTTTTCCCGCTCGTAAAGAGCCGGAGCGACATAGTTCCATATCCGGAAAGCGCACCAGGGATATGAAAAAGCGAGAGAAAGAACTAGAGAAAATTTAAGCCTTACCAAAAAAGCTTCCATCGGAGAAAAATAATTAAGCGGACCAAGCGAGGCAGGGCAGGCCCAGGACGTGAGCAGTTTTATACACCACGGCGCGGCCGCATAAGCGGGAATATACAGGACAAAAACTGCGCCGATACAAAGCAGCAGGGTTTTCCTCAGCGCTTCGATATGCGAAATTATTTCCTGCGTCGGGAACAATAGGCTCACTTTTCAGAATTTTTTCCGTCTTCGGACTTTTTCTCAGAATCTTTTATAACGTTCTCGGCTTCTTTCGCTATCTCGGACTTAGCCTTTTTATATTCGTAAGCCGCTCTCCCGAGCGCGCGGGCCAGTTCGGGAATACGCTTGGCCCCGAAAACGACGACTACGAAAACTATAATAAGCAGTATTTCTGTAAAACCTATGGACATGGCAGACTCCTTCTGATATATTCCAGCTTTAATTCTATAAAATTGAAGTCTTAAGATTAAAGTGATAAAAAAAGCGGGACCGCCGGGGCCCCGCTTTTTCATAAGACAAACTTTCCGTCACTCCCGGAGTTTCGCCCCGAATTTCGCCGAAAGTTTGTTCAGTATCAGAGACATCGCTCCGTTTATATCCTCCTCGGAAAAAGTCTTTTCCATAGAAGAAAAAGTAAAACGGATCGTGAAACTCTTGAAACCGGCGGGAATATTCTTCCCTCTGAAAACGTCAGTTAGCCTGACGGACACCAGATCTTTTATGCCGTTAAAAGTTCTGGACACCGCCGTCCACTCATGTTTCTCGTCGATAATCACGGACAGATCCCTTTTTATCTGCTGATACATGGAAACAGGAGCCGCTTTATTTATCTTGAGCCAGAATTCGTCTTTCCACAAGGCGGCGAGGATCTCGGTGTTTATCTCGAACAGATATATATTATCATCCTTGATCCCGACAGCGGCGCAGGTGTCCCTATTCACCCTGCCGAAAAAGCCCAGAGTTTCTCCCCCGAGTTTCATCTCCAGAGCTGCGTCCTGTCCCAGCCAGCCTGGAAGATCGTTTTTCGGCATTTCGAAGCGGAAACCTCGTTTTCCGGCGAAAAGTCTTTCCATCACGCCTTTTAGGCGGTAGAAATCGGCTTTCGTCTGAGGCGTCTGCCAGCCTTCCTCGGGATACATACCGTACATAAGTCCGGCGCAGGCATTGCACTCCGTCTTTGTCAGGTCGTTTGAATACTTTCTTCCTATTTCGAACAGGCTTACGGTGTCGCGGCCTCTGTTTATATTGTATCTGAGAGCTTTAAGCAGACTTAAAGCCAATGTGGGCCGGAGATACTGAAGATCCGAAGAAAGCGGATTCTTCACCTCCAGCGCCATTTCTTTCGGACTGCCGAAAGCCTTAAGATCTCTCTCGGAGAGAAAATCATAAGTGTAGGCTTCGTTGAAACCGACGGCGACAAGTTCCCGGCGCAATTCTTCATCGACAGACCACTGAGCTGTCACTGAAGTGCGGCGCATCGGCATATGAGAAACGGAAGGAATCAGATCGTAGCCGGCATAACGCGCGACTTCCTCGGCTACGTCGTTCATATTGCTTATGTCCCTTCTGTAAGACGGGACGGTAAAGGTCCAGGCATTGCCGCCCGGAATCAGGGAACCGTCGAAAGCGGAAAGGCACCCGCCTATGACTTCAGCCGTAAGATCGGTGCCGAGTATGGAATTTATTCTGTCCGCGGTGACGTCTATCTTCACGGGAGCTTCTCTGCCCGGATATGCGTCGGTGATCTGAAGTACCTCGGCTTCCGGGCACGCCTCGGAGATAAGTTCAGCGAAACGTCTGGCCGCTTTGACAGTGACCTCCGGGTCCGTCCCGCGCTCGAACCTGTAAGAGGACTCGCTCTTGACATTAGCCAGTTTCGAACTCCGGCGTACCGCCGAAGGCAGGAAACATGCGGCTTCTATAAGTATCTCTTCAGTGCCGTCACTGACCGCGCTGTTGACGCCGCCCATGACTCCGGCGAGAGCGGAAGCTTTGCCGGCGTCGGCGATAACGAGATTGTCAGGTGTAAGACTGTGTTTCCCGCCGTCCAGAGTCACAAACTGTTCCCCGGCTAAAGCTCTTCTAACTTTTATCGAGGGGCCGTCCAGACGCTTTATATCGAAACAGTGCAGCGGCTGTCCCATCTCGAACATTACGTAATTGGACCCGTCGATAAGGATATTCCCCTTGGGATTACAGTCCACTGCCGCGAGTCTTTCGGCGATATAATCGGGAGTGCGGCCGCCTTTCACGTTCTTCATTACTACGGCGGTGTAGCGAAGGCATAATTCCGGGGCTTCTATCTCCACCGGGACCGAAGCGCCTGACGCCTTCTTTTCCAGAATCTTAGCTTCTTTCAGTTTATATCCGTAAAAAACGCTCAGTTCGCGAGCCACGGCGTAATGCGAAAGACAGTGTCCCTGATTAGGCAGGGTCTCTATCTCCAGCAGAGTATCAGTTTTGGGATAAAGACTTATCACCTGGGTCCCGACGGCGGTGCCTTCCGGCAGCTTCATTATTCCGGAGGCGTCGCCCTCTATCCCCAGTTCCGAGCAGGAACACAGCATGCCGCATGATTCCACACCTCTTATCTTCGCCGGTTTAAGCACTCCCCCGGGAAGTCTGGCGCCTACCTCGGCCAGGGGCACGGTCTGACCTTCCGCTATGTTTTTGGCCCCGCAGACTATACGGAAAACTTTTTCTCCGTCGTTCACATCTACCAGGTGAAGTTTATCGGCATTAGGATGGGGAAGTATTTTTTCTATGCGCGCGGCGACGACGCCGCTGAAATCGGCCCCGGTCTTAGTTATGTTTTCAACTTTAAGACCGATACGGTTCAATTTTCGCACCAACTCTTCAGGAGCCGGAGGATTCTCGATAAATTCCGTCAACCATGAGTAAAGAATCTTCATTTCATCACTTCCTACTGAACCTGTCTGAGTATGCGGATATCGTTTTCGAAAAGCGTGCGCATATCGTTTATGCCGTAGAGCAACATAGTAAATCTTTCGACGCCTACGCCGAGGGCGAAACCGCTCCATTTCTCGGGATCGCAGCCGCAGGCCCTAAGCACGTTAGGATGCACTACTCCGGAACCGAGAACTTCGATCCACCCTGAGCCCTTGCAGACGGGGCAATGTTCTTTTTTGCCGTTGCAGAAAATGCAGGACATCTCCACTTCCGCGGAAGGTTCCGTAAAAGGAAAATACGAAGGCTGGAAACGCGTCTGCACGGTATTGCCGAACAGATCGCGTATAAAGGCGTCGACGGTCCATTTCAGGTCAGCCATGCTCACGCCTTTGTCGACGTAAAGTCCCTCCACCTGATGGAACATGAAAGAGTGGCTGGCGTCGACCGCTTCGTTCCTGAAAACCCTGCCGGGGGAAAATATCCTGAACGGCGGTTCCTTGCCTTCCATAGAGCGTATCTGCACACCGGAAGTCTGCGTGCGCATAAGCCTGTCTTTCCCTGTCTTGTCTTTAAGGTTCACATAAAAAGTGTCCTGCATGTCGCGCGCGGGATGATAAGCCGGGAAATTAAGGGCTTCGAAATTATGATAATCGTCTTCGACGAGTGGCCCGTCGGCCATTGAGAAACCGAGTTTGAGGAAAGCCTCCGACAGACGGTTTATCGTCTGCGTTATGGGATGCAGACCGCCCTTCGGGATATAAGTTCCCGGTAGGGTGAGATCGAGATCCGACCTAACTTCTTTTTTACCGGGACAGCCGCCTTTGAATCCGCCCAAAGCCTGAGTAAATTCCACTTTCGCGGCATTACCTAAAGCGCCCAGCTGCTTTCTGTCTTCCAGCGGGATGTCTTTCAGGTCCCGCAGGAGAAGGGACAGTTCGCCTTTTCTGCCTAAATAACGCAGTTCCAAGGCTTCCGCAGAGGCACTTTTATCTGATAAAGAAAGAGAAAAACTGTCTTTTATCAAGAGCAGTTTTTCTCTCCATTCTTTAGAAGTCACCGAATTACCTTTATTTAGCGGCTATCGCTTTTTTGGCAATCTCGGCAAGCTGTTTGAAAGACTGTGGATCTGATATCGCTATTTCGGAAAGCATCTTGCGGTTCAGATTTATATTGGCTTTATGCAGCCCGTCCATAAATCTGCTGTAAGATAACCCTTCCTCTCTGGCGGCGGCGTTCAGTCTTATGATCCACAAAGAACGCATATCGCCTTTTTTATCACGCCTGTGTATATAGGCGGTAGTAAGCGATTTGTTTACCTGCTGCTTAGCCTGGCGGAGTCTTACGCCTTTGTCTCCATAATAGCCTTTGGCAAGTTTCAGTACTCTTTTCTTTCTTTTATTACGGGCAACACTATATGTAATACGCATAATTCATCATCCTCTTTTTTTATTTATACGGCAGAATTACTTTCAGCAAATGTGCTTCTGCAGACTTGGCTTCTTTCACGTCCGGAGTACGCAGGAATCTCCCGCGTTTCGAGGACATACCTGTAAGAAGATGACGGAGCCCGGCCTTACGGTGAATCCATTTGCCGGACGAAGTTCTTTTAAAGCGCTTTTTTGCCGCGCTGTGCGTTTTAATCTTTGGCATTGTTAACTCTCTCTTTTGTTTTATTTATTCCCGTCCGCGGAAGTATTTTCCGGAACGGGAGGTGTCTGTGCCGCGTCCTGTTTTTTCGGCTGTGATTTGCCTGATACGGGGGAGAGCATTATGCTCATGCGGTTGCCAAGCATCTGCGGTTTACCCTCGGGCGCACCTACTTCAGCCAACTGTTCAGCCACTGCGTTGAGAATCGCCTCGCCGAGATGGCGGTGCTGGTTCTCCCTGCCGCGGAAGACAACGGTGACGCGCACTTTATTGCGGTCTTTCAAAAAGTCCGCAATATGACGTGTTTTCGTCTGAAGGTCGTTGGTGGCTATGCGCGGATTGAGACGTATCTCTTTCAGCACGCCCACCTTCTGTTTTTTTCTATTTTCCTTATCCTGCTTATCTTTGTCGTAAAGATATTTGGAAAAATCCATTACCTTACAGACCGGGGGATTTGCCATAGGCGATATCTCAACCAGGTCCAGACCTGCTGCCCTCGCCATACTTACGGCTTCATATATTGACCTAATTCCGACCACAGCGCCGCCGGCGTCTATAAGACGCACCTGCGATGCGGTTATCTGTCTGTTGACTCTTATTCCCTTGTCGTTCTTGCGATACAAAATATTCAATCCTCCCGTAAAATACTATTCGATTATATTTTACATTATTTTCTGCCAGCCATGCTTTAAATGACGAAAGACGCGGCCGTTTCACGAACCCGCGTCTAGCAAAATCTGGCGGAAAGGGTGGGATTCGAACCCACGGTACGGTATAACCGCACACCGGTTTTCAAGACCGGCTCCATAAACCGCTCGGACACCTTTCCAGTGAAAAACCACTCTTATAAATTATAACAAATTAAGATATAGGGTGTCTAAAACGTCGGAGCGGATACCGGCTCCGACGGACGCGAACAGAAAACAGTCACCGGACATAAAAAAAGCGGCTCTCGCATTACGGACAGCGAGAGCCGCTTTTCAAAACGGATAAAGAAAAGTTTATTTAACTTCTTTCTTATCCACGTCTATATGAAGGCCGGGACCCATGGTGGTAGTAATATAGGCTGACTGCATATAGACTCCCTTGGAACTCGACGGTTTGCATCTCAGGACCGCGTTTATCACAGCTTGCGCGTTTCCGATTATCTTATCTTCATCGAAAGATATCTTTCCGGCCACCGCGTGGACTATTCCCTGCGGATCGGCTTTAAACTCAATTCTGCCGGCTTTAAGTTCTTTTACCGTCTTGCCCACTTCCATGGTAACTGTTCCGCTCTTCGGATTAGGCATAAGGCCTTTAGGCCCGAGGACTTTGCCGAGTTTGGCGGCCTCGCGCATCATATCCGGAGTTACAACCAGAACGTCGAAGTCCATGAATCCGCCGGCGATCTTAGCCACCAGGTCGGTGCTGCCTACGATATCGGCTCCCGCGTCCTGCGCCTCTTTTTCCTTATCGCCTTTCGCTATAACGGCGACTTTTTTCGTTTTGCCGGTGCCGTAAGGAAGGCTCACCGTGCTCCTCACCTGCTGGTCGGAATGCTTAACGTCTATCCCGAGTTTCATATGAAGTTCGACCGTCTGGTCGAATTTAGTATTGGCGCTTTTCTTAAGTATAGCCACGGCCTCGGGCAGCTTATATATTTTCCCGAAATCTATGTCTTTTTTTACGTTTTCCAGTCTTTTTCCCATCTTAATTTCTCCTTTTTATTTCCGAAGGCCGTTTTACCGCGGCTCTTCCGAGGTTACTGCGCGGCAAGGCACCGCTTCCTCGTAAAGACGCCGGGGCTTCTGTTTATCCCCGGCGCGTTTATCTTAATTATAAGATTTATTTTACGTCTATGCCCATGCTTCTGGCAGTGCCTTTGACCATCTGCACGGCCTGATTTATATCTTTCGTATTGAGGTCGGGGAGCTTCTGCTTCGCAACTTCTTCGGCCTGGGCGACCGTTATTTTGCCCACTTTGGTCTTATTAGGCATATTGGAGCCTTTAGCGAGACCGGCGGCCTTCTTTATAAGAGCGGCCATAGGCGGCATCTTGGTTATGAACGTAAACGATCTGTCTTCGTAAACGGTCAGGACCACAGGTATCGGCATGCCTTTTTCCAGTTTCTTGGTCTTCTCGTTGAACTGCTTGCAGAAGTCCATTATATTCACGCCGTGCTGCCCGAGGGCTGGGCCGATAGGCGGTGCCGGATTAGCGGAACCTGCGCCGACCTGTAATTTAACTAAAGTTTTTACTTTCTTTGCTTTTGCCATTTTGATTTAACCGAATTTTGTTTACGGTATTCTCCTTAAACGTATTTTTCCGGCCGAGACCCGTAACAAGCCGCGCCGGGGGAACGGTGAAGCTTCCGTCCCCGATTATACTTTCTCAACCTGCAAGAAATCCAGTTCGACGCGCGTCGGGCGGTCGAAAACGGTGACCGTAACCCAAAGTTTAGCGCGCTGCTCGTTTACCTCTTCCACACGCCCCATGAAATATCTGAAGGGGCCTTCGGTAATACGGACGTTCTCGCCTTTTTCAAATTGCACAGCCGGCTTGGGCTTCTCACCTTCCGACGCATTCATCAGATCGAGTATCCCCTGCATCTCTTTTTCCTGCATCGGGACCGGATGGTCGTCTCCCAAAAAGCCGCTTACGCCGATTATCTTTCTTATTTTCCAGTATGTCTCGTTCCCCATTTCCAGATTCTTCGTCTCGACGTTCTGCGTGACTTCGATATTGATAAGGACATAACCGGGGAAAAATTTGCGTTTCGAGATTTTTTTCTGATTGTTCTTTACGGACATGACCTCTTCAGTCGGAATCATAACCTTGTATATTTTGCCGGCTGCTTCTCCGCTGTCGATCATTTCCTGCACTGTTTTCAGGACTCTGTCCTCGTACCCCGTACGGGTATGTATAACGTACCATGCTTTAGACATTTTGGAAATTCCTATTCGATTATCGCTTTGATGATATTAGTAAGGCCGAGATCCACTAAGCTTATATATATTGAAAAAATAAGAACCACGAAGCCGACGCCGATCGTTGAGCGGTACATATCTTTGCGGCTCAGCCACGTAACATTCTTAAGCTCAGCCCAAACTTCTTTGAGAAATCCTGTTATTTTTGACATTTGTATATATCTTCAGATCTTTGAATGGCGGGAGCGGAAGGAATCGAACCCTCAGTTGCGGTTTTGGAGACCGCTGGTTTACCGTTAACCGACGCTCCCGTCTGAAAAACTAATTCTTAACTTCCTTGTGAAGAGTGCTTTTTCCGCACTTTTTGCAGAACTTTTTAAGTTCCACCTTATTTTCCTGCTTCTTGCCGCGCGCGAAATGATAATTCTTGTCTTTGCATTCCGTGCAGCCGAGGGTGATATGAATTCTTTCTGCCATAATTTAACTCCGCTAATAGTAACTTGAAGCTTTTAGACTTCATTTTGTTATTATATCACATTTACCGCGCTCCGCTCAATAAAAATATGGGAACCGGAAACACCGCGTATATTTTACTGTTTTTCAATGACGGTTAAAACGTTTCCTTACAACCGCGGTCCTGCCGCCGCCAGACCCGCGAAAAGCTCCGGGCTCTCCGACAAACGTTTTTTAAACACGCGGCTTTGTAATCCCCCTACTACCTTACACGCGCGCTTTGCTGTGACAATAAAAAGAAGGCCCGGGAATTTCCGGACCTTCTTTATTTTCCCCTTTTAAGAGGAATCTGCCGGACCATTAAACTACTCGACGATCTCAGTGACTACGCCCGCGCCCACTGTGTGTCCGCCTTCGCGGATTGCGAAACGGAGATTCTTCTCCATTGCAACCTTCGTGATAAGCTCCACCGTTATCTCCGCGTGGTCCCCAGGCATTATCATCTCTACTCCGTCTTTCAGTTTCACCGACCCTGTTACGTCTGTCGTCCTGAAATAGAACTGAGGCTTGTATCCGTTGAAGAACGGAGTGTGTCTCCCGCCTTCGTCTTTCGTCA